>Ga0182742_1000270_pt1 | contig 93511 bp, 70 predicted proteins | sample eDN5th37CBELigMG_FD_128880 | JGI IMG/M metagenome (GOLD analysis project Ga0182742, IMG submission 128880) | Enriched Miracle-Growth compost microbial communities from Emeryville, California, USA - eDNA 5th pass 37_C BE-Lig MG (version 2)... ...
CCGACACCGGGCTCTCCGAGACCGATCCCGTGGTGCTGGAGTGGACGACCCAGGACGCGCTCGAGCTGCGGATCTTCCAGCTCGACGTGGACGGCGAGATCGTGGGCACCGGTCCTCTCTATGTGACCTCGGTCCAGGCTGCGGCGGATCACGGCACGCTGTCCGTGCAGCCGACCTTCGCCGAGCCTGACTTCCTACTCGAGCTGGAAAACGCCGCGGGCACGATCGTGCGCCGCGTCCTGCGCGTGGGCATCGGCCGGGCGGACGTGGTCTCCTTCACCGCGACGCCGGATCAGTTCCTCCGCGGCGAGACCTCCACCCTGGAGTGGACCACCGCGAACGCCACCAAGGCCGAGCTGCGCACGGCCGATCGTTGGGTGGAGATCGACGAGCCCTACATCGACCTCACCGGGATGCCGGGGGCCACGATCTTCGATCTCGGAAGCACCCAGTCTGGCGCCTGCAAGAAGCTCGACTTCCCGGACGGTTTCACCTTCCCCTTCGACGGCGGCCCTCGCACCTACATCACCGTCTGCCACCCTGGCGCGCTCTTGTTCGATTCGCTGCTCACGAGCGCTCCAACGGGCAATGCGATGATGCCCACCCAGAGCTTCCAATACGTCCACCTGGCGCCGTTCTGGGACGACCTCTCCTTCACCGCACAGGGAGGCGAGATCCTCACCGGCTTCGTAGGGGCCGGGCCGGATCGCCAGTTCGTGATCCAGTACAAGAACTACTCGCACAAGAACGCGGTCACGGCCCGGCTCAACTTCGAGGTGGTGCTGCGCGAGGACGGTTCGTTCGACTACCGCTACGGCGACATGGTCGACGACGGCGGCAGCGACCTGGTCGATGGCACCTCCGCCACCATTGGCTGGCAGAACGGGATCGTGAACGACTTCACCGTCGTCTCGCAGTTCGACGCTTTCCCTGGCGGGCTCTCGCACCGCTCGTTCCACTTCCCGATCGTCCCGATCACCTTGGCACCCAAGTCGATCCCCGCCGGGTACGAGGACCTCGAGAACGCGCCGGACGCCGTGCCCTTCAGCCAGCTCTCCGCGGGCAACTTCGGCTACGCGAATCTGACCTTCCCCAACGGCTTCGTCTTCCCGTTCGCGGGCGTCGACCGGACCTCGGTCTACGTGCACGCGCCGGGCTACCTGTCGTTCAAGGCAAGCAGCCCTTCGAGCCGGACCACCAACGGCAGGCTCCTCATCGGCGGCGGAACCGCGGGCCTGTCGGGTGACGCCCAGTACGTCCACATCGCTCCGTACTGGCAGAACCTCACCAACACCAACACCAACAACGGCGGCGACGGAGGCAAGCTCTTCTACGCGCTGCGCACCGACGCCGACGGCCGGTATCTCGTCATCCAGTGGAAGGGCTACTCCGGGCAGGGTGTCACCGACTCCGACCTGAGCTTCCAGGTGGTGCTGCGCGAGAACGACGGCTCCTTCGAGTACCACTACGGTCCGATGACGAGCCCCACGACGCCGAACGTAGCCGACGGCAGCCTGGCCACGATCGGCTTCCAGGATCCGCGGGGCTTCTGGGGCTACGAGCACTCCTTCAAGACGACGATCCCGAACCTGTCTGGGTCGAGCCTGCGCTTCTTCCCGAAGCCGACCATCGACCTCAACGGTTCGCTCGTGGTCCGGCCGATGGGCAGCGTGGAGTACCTGCTCAAGGCCTCCAACCCCGCGAGCTTCCATGAGGTCGGAGCGCAGGTCACGGTGGAGACGCCGGTCCAGGTCTTCGCCTCCACGTCTCCGGCAGAGCCGAGCCCGCTCACGGACTTCTCGATCGACTGGGAGACCCGCGGCGCCGTCGCCCTGCGAATCTCGGACGACACCGGCCGTGTGCTGCACTGGGCCTTGCCTGGCGAGCTCGCTGCCGGCTCGCTCCCGTTCCCCGGCGGCCTCCCCAGAGGTGTGCACACCTTCCACCTTTGGGGCGTGGGCCGTGCCGGCGACACCCACGACGTCAGCCTCGACATCATCGTGGAGGATCCCTTCTCCATCGGCTCGTTCGAGCCGACGGAGCCTCGGATCAAGGTGGGCGAGTCCACCAGCTTGTCGTGGTCGACGATCAATCCGACGGACGTCTCCATCGAGCTCCTTGACGGCACGCCCGTCGGCACGTCCCTCGCCGACACCGGCTCTCTCGCCGTCTCGCCGACGGTGACCACCACCTACCGGCTGGTCGTCGAGAGCCACGGCCGCGTCGCCACCAGCGAGGCGACCGTCGAGGTGCGCACCGTGTGGGTGGACGATCTCGTGACGGGGGCGGAGGCGCCTCCGGGCGGAGGCGTCTCGGTGAGCTGGTCCACGACCGGCGGGACGGCCTACTTCCGTAACCCGGCGACGATGGTGGAGGACGTGACGGCGACAAACCCCTTCGTGGACATCACCACGATGGGCGCGACCCCGATCGCCGTGCCGTCCTCCCTGTCGGGCTTCACCCAGGTCACGCTGCCGTTCCCCTACCAGGACCCCACTGGCGGCACGCCCAAGACCATGATGCGGGTGAATCCCCGCGGCCTCGTCAATTTCCACACCTCCGACTCCACGACCTCGAAGGCCCAGTTCCCGACGGGCACGACGGCCGACCGGATCCGCATGGGCGTCTTCTGGGATTCGAACAACCTGCAGACCGGCGGTCCGGCCCACTTGCCGCCCGCCAGCCTCAGCACGCTGCACATCCAGGATCCCACCGGCCCCGACTCGTTCATCGTGCAGTGGAAGGACATCAAGGTCGGAACCGGAACCTCGAGCTCGAGGGGTAGCCTGAACTTCCAGCTCGTGCTCTACGACGACGGAACCTTCGAGTACCGCTACGGGACCATGGCCCCCGGCGACGCGACCAACGCCGCCACCGCCAGCACCATCGCCCAGGCGATGGGGAGCACCGCCAGCATCGGCTTCCAGCGGTTCACTGCAGGTGTGGGCTACCAGCTCTCGTACAACACGGCCTTCCCGGGCGGCCTGGAGGGCCGGTCGTTCCGCTTCGGCCGGGAAATGTCCGCGTCGGGCCAGGCGAACCTTCTGGTGAAGGAGACCACCGACATCGAGATCTGCGTCGAGGACGACGACTGGATGGAGTGCACCACGCAGCGAGTGGTGGTCCCCAAGCCCGGCGACCTCATGATCACGGAGATCATGGCCTCTCCCGGGACCGATCCGGACGCACAGTGGTTCGAGGTCCGAAACCTCTCGCCGGATTCCATCGACCTCGATGGCAAGGTGGTCCGCGCCGGCGCGACCACGGCCACCATCTCCGCGCCGGGCGGCACGGCGGTGATCCCATCGGGCGGCTACGCCACACTGGCTCGGTCGTCGTCGGTGCCGTTCGTCCCCGACGCCGTCTACGCCAGCGGGATCGACCTGGCGGGCGGTGAGGTCCACGTCGACTTCGGTCGGATCACCCTCGCCTCCGCCACCTGGGACGCCTCCTGGTTCACGCTCCCGGGCGCCTCGCGCTCGCTGGATCCCGCTCTCCAGATCCGGTGGAAGGTGGAGAACCCTGCGATCGCCGACTGGTGCGTGGACACGTTGAACGTGATGGCGAACGGCGACTCCGGGACCCCGGGGGCCCACGGATCCACCTGCAAGCAGACGTATTACGAGGTCGACTTCGTGGCGAACCTTCCGTTCATCGACATCTCGGAGTCCGGCACGAAGATCCCGGGCGTCGCCACATCGTTCGGTGTCGAAGAGGTCCCCGACGGCCTCGCCTTCGACTTCCCGTACTTCGACGCCTTGCTACCGGCGGGACAGGAGATGTGGGCGGCGATGAACGGAACCATCGCGTTCGGACCCTTCGGCACCTCCGGCCTCAACCTCAGCGTCTCGGGGCCGCTACTCCCGCAGAGCACGGCCACCCCCAACGGGCTCGTCATCGCCATGTGGGACCAGCTGCGGGCCCAGAGCGGGACCAGCTTTGCCTACGAGACGAAGACCATCTCCGGCAGGCAGGTGATGATCTTCCAGTGGACCAATTACGCCTTCAACGCCCTCCAGGGCTCGCTCACCTTCCAGTCGCAGCTCTGGGATGACGGCGAGATCGTGGTGGTCTACGCTGAGGCCTCCGGCGACAGCCCGAAGTTCCAGGGAAGCACGTCGACCGTGGGAATCGAGAAGATCGGCGGAGGCACCGCGATCCAGGGCTTCTACCGTCAGCCCGTCCTCTTCCCCGGCATGGCGATCCAGTTCCTGCCGAAGGCGCCGGGGCCGACCCCCTAGAGACCGCGGCGACTGACGCGCCGTTCATCGACGCCGGGCGGGAGCCATCCCGCCCGGCGTCTTCACATCCGCTCGTCGATCGCGCGGTTGGACATCTCGTCCGCCTCGGCGTTCAGCTCCCGGCGGACGTGGGCGAGGCGCACGCGATCGAAGCCGCGCAGGAGCGCGGTCGCCTCGACGAAGAGGGGGCGCAGGTTGGGCGCCTTCACCTGGTAGCGGCCTTCGAGCTGGCGGATGAGGAGCTCGCTGTCCGCGTAGACGTGGACCTCCTCGGCGCCGAGCTCCTTCGCGCGCTCCAGGCCGAGGAGCAGCCCCATGTACTCCGCGTAGTTGTTGGTGTTCCGGCCCAGGTATCGGCCGAGGCGCTCCACCACCTCGCCCTCCGGCGTCATCAACACCGCGCCGGCGCCGGCGGGGCCGGGGTTGCCGCGGGCCGCGCCATCCGAGTAGACGCGCAGCACCCGGTGGTCGCCGACCTTGCGCGCCTTGGGCTTGGGGAGAGGGGAGGGCGCCGCCGCGGGCCTCGAGGCAGGCGGTGGCGCGACGGCGGCCTCGCGGGACGCGGCGGCCGCCGCGAGGGCCTCGATGAGGCCCGCGAGGTCGGCCCGCGAGATGGTGGGGAACCTGCGGAGGGTCCGCTCGAGCGGCTCCTCGGCCGCGATGAAGCGCAGGACCTCGGCGGGGGACGGCTTGTTCATGCCGCGCAATCTGCCACGCGCGGTTGGCGCGGGCGATCGCTATTCACCGGGCGCTCGGTCCGTCTGCCATGGCGGGCGCCATGCGTCGCCGCGAGCACCGCATGGCGATCCGTGCCCGCGGATCGCGCCTCGTCACGGCGCGATCGCCGGCGTCAACGGTCGGCGGTCAGGACTCGGATTCGGCTTCCGGCTCGAAGGCCTCGGGCGAGTAGATCATCCGGCCGCAGGACGGGCAGCCCTCGATGCGGGCGTGGGTACGCAGCTGGTTGTACTGCTGCGGCGGCAGGTTCATGTGGCAGCCGCTGCACGCGCCGTTCACGACGGGCACGATCACCGTCGCGCGCCGCTTCAGGATCACGTCGTACTTGCGGAGCATCGCCTCGGGGACCGCCTTGGCCGCAGCGGCGCGCTGCTTCTCCAGCTCCTTGCGGCGGCCCTCCACCGCGTCCATCGCGTCCCGCAGCGTCTTCATCTCCGCGCGGAGCGTGCTCTCCTCCTCGGCGAAGGAGAGCTCCTTCGCGTCGAGGCCGTCGCGGGTGGCCTCCACCTGCCGGGACAGCTCGACGATCTCCTCGGCGCCCGTCTCGTTCTGCTTCTTTGCGATGTCGATCTCGCGGGCGAGGGCGGTGTACTCGCGGGGCGAGCGCTGCTCGGTCAGCCGCGCCTCCCACTTCTTCACCTTCTCCTTGTCCGCCGCGAGCAGCTCCTCCGTGGCCTTCTTCTGCTTCTCGACCTCTTCGAGCTTGCGCCGCTCCGCCTCCACCGCCGACCGCACCGAGCCCAGCTGCGCCTCGAGCTCGGCGAGCCTCTTGGGGTTCTCCGAGCCGCTCTTTACGAGCTGGCCGATCTGGACGTCCACCTTCTGCAATTCCTCGAGTGCCTTCAGCGTGTCGCGCAACTTCTGCTCCTTCCCTTTCCTCGTTCTCTTGACGGCTTTGGTGGGCCCAGCAGGATTCGAACCTGCGTCTGTTCGATTATGAGTCGACGGCTCTACCGCTGAGCTATAGGCCCTGTTCGGGGCCCTTATACGCCTGCGCCGCTTCGGTTGTCACCGATGCGGCGCAGGGGAAGTACTCCTATGTGTCCACGAAGCTCTTGAGGCGCTTGGACCGGCTCGGGTGCCGGAGCTTACGAAGCGCCTTTGCTTCGATCTGCCGGATGCGTTCTCTCGTGACCTCGAAGTCCTGGCCCACCTCTTCGAGCGTGTGGTCGCTCTTCTCACCGATGCCGAAGCGCATGCGGAGGACCTTCTCTTCACGAGGGGTCAGGGTGGCGAGCACTTTTCGGGTCTGCTCGGCGAGGTTCATGTTGATGACGGCGTCGGCGGGGCTGACGATCGCCTTGTCCTCGATGAAATCCCCGAGGTGGCTGTCCTCTTCCTCGCCGATGGGGGTCTCGAGCGAGATGGGCTCCTTGGCGATCTTGAGGACCTTGCGGACCTTGTCGAGCGGGAGCTCCATCTTCTCGGCGATCTCCTCCGGCGTGGGCTCGCGGCCGATCTCCTGCACGAGGTAACGGCTCGTCCGGATCAGCTTGTTGATCGTCTCGATCATGTGCACCGGGATGCGGATGGTGCGGGCCTGATCCGCGATGGCGCGGGTGATGGCCTGGCGGATCCACCAGGTGGCGTAGGTCGAGAACTTGTACCCACGCTTGTACTCGAACTTGTCGACCGCCTTCATCAAGCCGATGTTCCCCTCCTGGATCAGATCCAGGAACTGGAGACCTCGGTTCGTGTATTTCTTCGCGATCGAGACGACGAGGCGCAGGTTCGCTTCGATGAGCTCCTGCTTCGCGCGGTCGGCGCGGCGCTCGCCCGCCACCAGCTCCTCGTAGTTCTTCCGCAGCTCCTCGATGCACTTGTCGACGCCGCCCGTCTTCCGCTCGAGCTTCTCGCCGAGCTTGGCCTCGGTGAGCGCGTTGCGGATCCGGCGGGTGGCGCTCCTCACCTGCCGATCGAGCTCCTCGATCTCGTCGTCGGCGAGCTTCAGCTTCTTGGCGACCTTGTTGGGCGCCTTGGTCTCGCGGACCTGGCGGGCGAGCTCCATGAAGTCGGCGGAGGTCATCTTCACCCGCGCCTCGACCGCGCGGATCTCGCCCTCGGCCTCGTCGACGCTGCGAATGATCCGCTTCAGGTCGTCCACGATCCGGTCGATCTGCTTCTTGTTGAGCTTGAGCTCCTCCAGCACCTCGGCCATCTCGTCCTGGGTGGCGGCGAGCTCGTTGCGCAGCGCCTTCGCCTTGGCGTCGGAGAGCTTGCCGCGCTCGAGCTGCTCGTCGACCTTCTGGCTGGTCTTGTCGAGGTTCTCGATCCGCTGGATGGCCTTGATCACCTGCTCGGTCTTGGTGGCCTCGGCTCCCGTCCGGGTGGTGGCGGGGGCGTCCTCGTCGGCCTCCACCTCGGCCTCCGGCTCGCTCTCCTGCTCGCCCTGGGGCTCGGGGGCGTCCTTCACCACGTCGCGGACGCGGATCTTGCCGCGGGCCAGGCGGTCGCCCAGCTCCACGATGGTGGCGATCGCCATGGGGGCGCCCATCACCGCGTGCAGGATCGCCTTCTCGCCCTCCTCGATCCGCTTGGCGATCTCCACCTCGCCTTCGCGGGTGAGAAGGGAGACCGAGCCCATCTTGCGCAGGTACATGCGCACGGGATCGTTCGACTTGGCGTAGGAGGCGTCCTCGTCCTCGTCCTCGTCCTTCTCCTTCTCCTTGTCGGTCTCGGGCTCGGCGAGGGTGGGCTTCGGCTCGGCCCCCAGCCCCAGCGAGCCGACCTTCGCGGCGTCGACGACAGGGATCTCGTGCTCGCCGAACATCGACATGACGTCGTCGATCTGATCGGAGGAGACCATGTCGGCGGGGAGGGTGTCGCTGACCTCCTCGTAGGTGAGGAAGCCCTTCTCGCGGCCCATCTCGAGGAGCGCCTTCACCTCCTTGCGATCGCCGGGGCGGGACTCCTCCTCGTCGTCGTCGTCGAGGGTGAGCTCGAGGTCCTCGTCCTCCTCGTCGATCTCCTCGCCGGGGAAGGGGAGCTTCGCCCGCTCGGCGGAGGTCATGGGCCTCCGCGGGCGACCGGCGGACTTGGCGGCGGCTGCGACCTTCTCCAGCTTCTCGGCCTTCTCCGCCTTCGCCTTGGTGGCCTTGCCCGCCTTATCCGCCTTGGCGGAGGACTTCGCGGCCTTGGCGGGCTTCTCCGCCTTGGCGGCGGCGACCGGCTTCTCGGCCTTGGCGGGCTTCTCCGCCTTGGCTGCCTTGGCGGGCGCCTTCGCGGTGGCGGGCGCCTTGGCGACCTTCGCGGCCTTTCCGGCTGGCGCCTTGGCGACCTTCGCGGCCTTGTCGGCGGCCTTCACCTTCGGCGCCGGCGTCTTGGCCGTGCCCTTGGCGGCGGAGGCCTTCGCCTCCGTCTTCGCCGGCTTCACTGCGGTCTTGCTCTTCGCCTTGTCTGCGCTCTTGCCCACTGCAGCCTTCCCGAGGCCTTTGGCCTGCGTTGCGGACCGGGCGGCGACCGTCGTCGCGCCCTTTCCCTTGGCGACCGGCTTGGCGCCGGTCGACCGGTTCTTCTTCGTCTCGTCCACGTCGCGGCTCCCGGCCGCCTTCCGCTCGGCCGCCGGCCGCGCGGCGGTCTTCACCCGCCCCTTCGAACCACTCGACTTGGGGCCGGTGGCCCTCGTCTGCTGCGCCATGGACTTCTCCTGTAGTCGAATCTCTTTCTATTGGCCGCCCGCCCGGGAGGCGAGCGCCGCTTGCGCTTCAAACGGCACTGCGAGGCCGTCTATGCCTCTCCTCGCAGCCGCTCCCGCAGCCGCTCCATCTCGACGCGGATCGCCTCCGCGTTTTTCGTATGTTCTTCCATCGCCTCGGCGAGCCGTCCCCGTTCGTCGGGATCGACCGCGCGGGCGAGGCTCGCCGCCAGCGCCTCGCGGTCGTCGATGCTCGCCCGCCGCTCGCTCTTGAGTCGCTCGAACTCGAGGTGGAGGAGGCCTCCCTCGAGCTCGGCTCGCCAGTCTTTTTCGGGGATCCGCCGCGCTTCGCGGATCCGCGCCCGCAGGGCCTCTCCCAGTCCGGGCTCGACGCGTCCCAGGAGCTCGTCGGCCCCCGCATCGCCCCCGAAATCGCCCCCGAAATCGCCAGAAAGGAGCGCTCCCGCCAGCTCCCGTAGCGACGGGTCCGAGATCGCGGCGGCGACGGCCGGTCCCAGCTCGCGGGCGACGCCCGGGTAGGCGAAGAGCCCTGCCACCAGCTCGAGCTCCCGGCGGTGGGCAGGCGCCCGTCCCACCGAGGGGCCGCGGCGCGAACGCAGGTGCGGGGGCGAAACTTCCCCTGGGCCGGGCCGAGCGGCCTCGGCAGCGCGGCGACCGGCGGCCTCGTCCGCGGGCTTGTCGCCACGGAAGAAGCCGGCCACGTCGCGGACGCCGATCCCGAGCCTCCTGGCGATGTCCGCCAGGAAGAGCGAGCGGGCGGCGTCCTCCGGCAGGGCGGCGACCACCGGCCGCAGCCGCCCGAGCGAGCGCAGCTTGTCCTCGTAGCTGCCTCCGGCGTCGCCCAGGGCGCCCTCCACCACGTAGGCGGACAGCGGCGGAGCGATCTCGGCGAGGTTCTCGTAGCCCTCCTTGCCCCGGGCCTTCACGAAGTCGTCGGGATCCTGGCCCTCGGGGAGCTCCACCACGCGGGCCGCGAGGCCGGCGGCGAGGATCGGTCCGGCGAGGCGCACCGCCGCCTTGCGGCCGGCGTCGTCGCCGTCGAGCAGCAGCGTGAGGTCCGTGACGTCCAGCCGCTTGAGGAGGGAGAGGTGGTCGGCGGTGAGCGCGGTGGAGCACAGCGCCACGGCATGGGGGATCCCCGCCTCCCAGAGCGCGATGGCGTCGAAGTAGCCCTCCACCAGGACGGCGGACTTCGAGCGGCGGATGGCGTCGCGGGCGACGTCGAGGCCGTAGAGCACGCGGCTCTTCACGTAGAGCGGCGTCTCGCGGCTGTTGATGTACTTGCGCTCGTCGTCCCCCTCGACCACGCGGCCGCCGAAGGCGATCACCCTGCCGTCGGGATCGCGGATGGGGATCATGAGGCGGCCGCGGAAGACGTCGTACGCCCGCTCGGCGTCGCTCGGCGCCGCGCGATCGCGCAGGCCCAGGAGCCCGGCTCCCACCGCGTGCTCGATCCCGACGCCCTCGCCGACCAGCCGATCGCGCAGGCCGTGGAAGCCGGTGGGCGCGTAGCCCAGCCCTGCCGCCCGCGCGGTCCGCTCGGAGACGCCGCGGCTGGCGAGGTGTTCGCGGCCTGCACGGCCGGCGGGGGCGTGCAGCTGCTCCTCGAACCACGCCGCGGCCACCTGGCAGGCGCGGAGGAGCTGGCGCCGCTGGGCGACGCGGCGCTCCTCCTCCGGATCGAAGGCGATGGGCACGCCCGCGTCCTGGGCGAGTCCCCGGACGGCGGTGAGGAAGTCCTTGCCCTCGTACTCCATGACGAAGCGGATGGCGTCGCCGCCCTTCTGGCAGCCGAAGCACTTGTAGGAGTGGCGCTCGGGCGTCACGTAGAACGAGGGCGTCCGCTCACCGTGGAACGGGCACAATCCCTTGAAGCTGCGGCCGGCGCGCTTCAGCTGGACGTGTCGCCCGATGAGCTGGACGATGTCCGTCCGCTCCACGATCTCCCGGATCTTGTCCCGTCCGATCAACAAGGATTGATCTGCCCAGCCCGTCTCGCCCTTCTAGCCGGCGAGCTTCTGCTTCACCAGGTCGGCGACGGCCTTTCCGTCAGCACGGCCCTGGATCCGCGGAGTGAGAACCTTCATCACCTTGCCCATGTCCTTCGGGCCGGCGGCCTGCGTCTCGGCGATGGCGTCGTCCACCATCTTCCCGAGCTCGTCGGCGGAGAGCTGCGCGGGGAGATAGCCCTGGAGCACCGCGATCTCGGCGCGCTCCTTGTCCGCCAGATCGGTGCGGCCTGCCTTCTCGTATTCGGCGACCGAGTCCCGGCGCTTCTTCATCTCGGAGACGATCACCTGGAGGATCCCCGTCTCGTCCAAGGGTCCCGACGCGCCCGGCTCGGTCTCCTTGTACTTCATCGCCGACTTGATCATCCGCACCGTGGAGAGCCGGACCTGATCCTTCTCGCGAAGGGCGGTCTTCAGATCGGCGTCGAGCTGCTCGCGTAGCGACATCGCTCTCTCTCCCAGGGCACGCCTCCCGCGCCGCGCGCCGGAGGGGAAAACGGCCACGCGCCCGCGGCCTTTTCCAAGGCCGGCGGGCGCGCGATTCGGACCGTTGGAGACTCTGGTTCGCGAGGCACGGCGGTCCGACCGCGCCTCGCTCGGCGAAGGGCTAGATCCCAGCCTTGCGGAGCTTCTTGAGTGCCCGCTTCTTGGCGGCGATCGCCTTCTTCTTCTTCTTGACGGAGGGCTTCTCGTAGTGCTCGCGCTTGCGGATCTCGGAGAGGATCCCGGCCTTCTCGCACTGCTTCTTGAAGCGCTTCATCGCGTTCTCGAAGCTTTCGCCTTCCTTGACACGTACGCCCGGCATTTTTCGTCACACCTCCCCTCGGCCGATTGGGGCGGGCCGCCGCTTTCGCGGGGTCCGCCGAGGGTCGTCTCTCGTTCGACGATCCACACGGAACGCGCCCGCGTGGAGTCGGAAACCGGCGACTCTAGGGATTCGACGTCCGCTGTCAAGCGCTCGTTTGCGGCCAGGTGCCCGCTGGCCTTCTAATCGCCCGCGTGTCGATCGAGCAAGGGCTGGGGCGTGTGCCGTCGGCGGCAGGCCTCGAGCTGGTGCAGGAGCTCGCGGATGCCCGGATCCTGGGGGACGTCGTCGGGATCCTTGTGCTCCGCCTCCAGGTCGGTGGGCCAGACCTCGAACTGATGCCGCGGCGGCTCCACCTCCCGGAGCTCGACCTCCATGGGAGGCGCCTGGCAGTCCTCGTCCTCGGGGTGCTCGGCGCAGCGGCGCATCGCCGCGAGGAGGCGCAGGGCGGTCGCGTCGGCTTCGTTCTCCACGTAGGCGAAGGAGTCCCGCTCGACCGCCACCCGTCGCAGGTAGTCCATGCGGGCGTCGAGGCCGGCGCGGAGGTCCGCGCACGGCTCCGCCTCTACGGCGGGCTCGGGGGCCGCTGCCGCCTCGCCATCCACCGACCGACCGATGGCGCCGGGCTCGGAGGGCGCCGGGGGGAAGGGCGCGGGCCGGGGGAGCGAGGGAGGAGGATCGGCGTCCACGACCGAGGCGAAGGAGCCCTCCTCCTCGGAGCCGTCGTCCTCGAGGCGGACCTGCCTCATCAGTGCGTCGAGAGAGTCGTCGCCCGCACCGCCGAGGCGAGGCGCCGGGGAGGGCGGCGCCGCGAGCGGGCTGGTGGGAGCGTCGCCGGCGGCACCGGCCCCAGGGGCGGCGGATGGGACTGCGGGGGCGCGATCGACCGCGCTCCCCGCCGGCCCGAGGAACGCAGGGATCTCGCCAGGGGCGGGGAGCGGCGCGTCGTCGCCTGCTGCCGTTTCGGGGCCAGCGGGGAGGAGGGGGAGGTCGTCTGCCGCCGTCCCGCCGCCGGGCGCGGAGGCGAGCGCATCGGCCGGCACGGACGACTCCCCGGGATCCGCCGGGGGCGAGGCGGCAGAGGGGGCGTCGGTGCCGGCGATTGCGGACCCGTTGGCTGCACCTTCGGCGGTCGCGGGGGGTGGCTGGGAGCGACAGGCAGCGGCGAGAGCGAGGACGGCGCCCGTCAGCACGAGGGCGCGGGGGACGCTACTCGTCGCCGAAGTCCGAGAGATCGCCATCCTCGCGGTCCTCGTCGTCGTCCGGCGGGAGCGGCTGGCCGGCGGCGCGGTTGACGCGATCGCGCAGCTCCTTGCCGGTGCGGAAGAGGATCCCGCGCTTCGGCTTCACCGGGATCACCTCGCCCGTCTTCGGGTTTCGCCCTTGGTAGCCGTCGTAGTGCTTGACGTGAAAGGCGCCGAAACCCCGGATCTCGATGTTCTCCCCGCGGACCAGCGCGTCCTTCATCGAATCGAAGATCTGTTCGACCGTCGCTTCCGCCTGCTTCTGGGTGATCCCTTTCTTCTGGATCAGGACGCTGATCAGGTCGGACTTCAGCATGGGGGAGGAGCTCCTGCGCCGAAAGGGTCGTGGCGAAAGTTGCCCAACCTTATCAGAACCTTAGGTCCTCGCAAGGCTGCCGCGTGCGACTACTCCTGCTCTGCGGCGGCGCGGGTCGTGGCCGGTCCATCCGGATCGATCAGGGCGTGGGACTCGCCCGGCTCCCGGACGCCGGTGTCCTCGTCGTTGCGAGGCTCTCCCGCCTGCTCGGCGCGGGGCTGCTCCTCGGCGTGACGGCCCTCGCGGCCCTCGGCGGGACGTCCCTCCCCCTTGCCCTCCCGGCGCTCGCCGCGGCCATCCCGGCGCTCGGAGCCGCCCTCCCGCTTCTGCTGGCCGGCCTGGGGCGCGCCACCGCGGGCCTCCTTCTTCTCCTGGCGGCCGTAGAAGTCGTACTGCTCCAGGTGGTAGTGCTGCTGCCCCTTCACCTGGATGGTCTTGTTGTACTTGTCCATGAGGAAGCGCAGCGAGTCGCGCTCCTGCCCCTGGAGCACCCGCGCCACCTCCGGGTGGCAGTTGATGGCGATGGTCGGCTCGCGGAAGGCCGACGCCTCTCGGCGGATCTCCCTGAAGATCTCGTGGGCCACGGTGATGCGGCTCTTCACCGCGCCCCGCCCTTCGCAGTAGGGGCAGGGCTCGTAGAGCATGCGGCCGATCGACTCGCGCACGCGCTTGCGCGTCATCTCCACGAGGCCGAGCTCGGAGATCTTGAGGACGTTGGTCTTTGCCTTGTCGCGGCCCAGCGCCTCCTGCAAGGCCTTGAAGACCTTGTCGCGGTTGGCGCCTTTGTCCATGTCGATGAAGTCGATGATGATGATGCCGCCGATGTTGCGCAGGCGGAGCTGGTAGACGATCTCCTTGGCGGCCTCGATGTTGATCTTGGTGATCGTCTCCTCGAGGGACTGCTTGCCCACGTAGCGGCCGGAGTTGACGTCGATCGCGGTGAGCGCCTCGGCCTGATCGATGATCAGGTAGCCGCCGCTCTTCAGCCACACCTTCCGCTGCTGCGCCCGCTGCAACTCGTGCTCGATCCCGTAGGCGTCGAAGATCGGCTCGACGTCGGTGTAGTGCTCCACGTGGGAGGCGAGGGCGGGATCCGTCGCCTGCACGAAGCGCATGATCCGCTCGTACTGGGAGCGGTCGTCGATCACCAGCTTCTCCACGTCGGCGGAGAAGAGATCGCGGGTGGCGCGCAGCACGATGTCGAGGTCGGGGTGGAGCAGGGCGGGCGCGCCCTGCTTGTCCTTCTTGCGGCCGATCTCCGTCCAGATGTGGATGAGGAAGCGCGCGTCGGCCTGCAGCTTCTCGGCGGGGACGCCGTCGGCGACCGTGCGGACGATGAAGCCGGTGCCGGGCGGGCGGAGCGCGTCGACGATCTCGCGCAGGCGGCGCCGCTCCTTCTCGTTGTCGATGCGCCGCGAGATCCCAACGTGGTCGACCGTGGGCATGAACACCAGGTGCCGGCCGGGGATGGAGATGTGCGAGGTGATCCGGGCGCCCTTGGTGCCGATGGGATCCTTCGCCACCTGGACGATCACCTCCTGGCCCTCCTTGAGGAGGTCCTGGATGTTCACGTCCTTGAGCGCCTTCCGCTCTTTGTGCTCCCGGTGCTTGGGCGCGGGCTTGGATGCGGCGGCCTTCGCAGGCTTCCCTTCGTCGGCGGTGGCCTCCTCCGCCTCGGCCTCCTCCTCCTCGTCCTCCTCGCCCTCGCCGCGGGCGAGCATCGCGGCCGCGTACTCGTCAGGGACGCCCTCGCTCTCCGGGTGTTCGCCTTCGGTGAGCTCGAACTGCCGCTCCGAGAAGTCGGGGTCATAGTAGACGTCCGAGACGTAGAGGAAGGCGGCCTTGTCCAGGCCGATGTCCACGAACGCGGCCTGCATGCCGGGGAGCACCCGGACCACGCGGCCCTTGTAGATGTTGCCGACGATCCCCTTCTCGGCGTTGCGCTCGAGGTAGAACTCGGAGATCTGACCGTTTTCGATGAGTGCGACGCGCGACTCGGAACCCGAGGCGTTGATCACCAGGGAAGAAGACATGGAAAGCCCCGCGCGCACCGCTCGGAGGCGGAAATAGCGCGCGCCAGGGGCGCCGGCGAAGGCTCCACGGAAGGCCCATCTCCCTGCCCGCCGCAAGGGCGGCCAGAGTCGTTCTCCCGAGGGTGGGGGCGCGGCTTCGGCCCTCGAGTGCTGCCGGTCAGCGGCTCCTCTTCTCGGGAGGCAGCCTTCGTTCAGGTACGACCGGCGTTGGCATTCCGTGCGACCTCCGGCAGCGCCCGGAGGTGAATGCGGCCCCTTTGGACCGCGAAAATCTTGGTGGCGGACGCCCCGTCCGCCGCCTGGAAAACCCTTTCGATCCGCACGGCTGGCCCGATTGCAGGCCCCTCGCCCGGGCGGAGGACAGCTAACCCCGCGAACGCCCAGTCATTCCTTCTGCGGCTGGACGTACTTGGTCCCGAATCTGCCCCAAGACCGGGGGGCGGGCAACCAAAACTTCGGGGGAGGGGGCGTCCCGGCATGAAGGGACGGCGCGCGGGGGCGGGGGTCCGGGCTCCAAGGCCCCCGGTCTTCAGTTGAGCCAGGAGCGGCCGAAGGCGGCCGGGCGGGAGACGGGGCGGCGATCGTCGTAGCCGTCGTCCACCTCGTGCCAATGGGAGACCGCCTCCTCGCCGAACTTCCAGCAGAGGAGGACCTTCCTGCCCCCGTGCTTCGAAGGGAAGTCGACGAGGCCGTCGCCACGCTTCACGTGGATCCCGAACTCTCCCAGGGTGTCGAGCTCGGAGCGGATCCGCTCGATCTCGCGATCGCGGGCGCGGCGCAGCGTCCGGTGGTCCTCGGGGAGGTCGTCCGGGATCGGCGCGAAGGGCGGGGAGCGATCGTTGCGCTCGAGCAGGAGCCGGCCCAGGCGTCCCACCTCCCGGGCGCGGGCGCGGATCCCTTCGAAGGTCCTCTGCAGGTAGGGGACCATGCGGTCCGCTTCGTCGATCGAAAAGTAGCGCATCACGCCTTCCTCGATAACGCAGACCCCGCCGCGGTCAAGCATGCGCCGGTTGACAGGGCCATTGTCCCTCCCCCAAAGTCGGCGCCCTAGCCGATCGGCCGCAAGGCCGCCCGCCCAGGAGTCGATTCGATGCGCAAGATCCTCAGTCGGTTTCTCCTCGCGTCCACCGTCGCCGCCGCCGTGTGGGCATGTGGGGCCGATTCCTCCTCCTCCGACGGCAGCGGCGGCTCAGGCGGCAGTGGTGGCAACGGGGGAACCGAGACGGAGGGCCCGCTCGGCTCCTGCAGCAACCCCATCGACTTCAATGAAGTCGAGATCTGGGACAACGAGCAGAACGAGTTCGTCTCGGGGAACCTCGAGGAGGGTGAGGCGAACCACGCGGGCTCCTGCGGCGGCAACCGGGGCAAGGAGCTCGTCTACAAGTGGACCGCGCCGACCGACGGCGTGATCACCTTCATCGGCCTCCAGTCGGGCGCCGACGTCGTTGTGTACGCCAGCCCGGTCTGCGGCTCGCCGGACGACGAAATCGCCTGCGTGTCCAAGCCGGGGCCGGACTCCGGCGAACCGGCCGGCGTGATGAAGAAGGGAGAGTCGATCTACCTGGTGGCGGACTCCCGGAAGGACACCGCCACCGAGTTCCAGATCAAGCTCACCTTCTCCCCTGCCTTGAAGGACGGCGATCCTTGCCGGACCGACGGCCTCACCGGGGTCTGCGAGCTCGGCTGGGTCTGCAACGGCGTCACGGGCTTCTGCGGGAAGAACACGCCCCCGCGGTTCTCGACCCCTGCGCCCAAGGTCCAGCGGACGGCCTCCGACGCGATCCTCGTCGACTTCGCCGGCGAGGACGACGAGGGGAACGCCATGTTCATCCTCTTCCAGTTCCTGGACGCCAACGGAGACGTGCTCCCGGTCGACGACGAGGGAGGAACGGTGATGGCGGTGGACCTCGAAAATGACCTCTATGGCAAGGCGAAGTTCACTTCGTCCCTCGGTTCCGATGCGGACTTCTTCAAGACCATCCCCGCCAAGACCGTGCGGATGGCCTTGGTGGACTACGACAAGCTCTACGAGGACATCCTCGACCAGAGCGCCGAGGTAGAGGTGGACGTCCAGCCCGCCACCCCCTGATCTGCGACCCATGCGAAACCTCGCCTTGCTGTTGGGCCTTCCGCTCGCCCTCGCGTCTTGTTCGAGCGAGGGAGGGAAGCCTTACGAAGAGCCCCTGAACGGAACGCCCGTCGCCGCTGGGATCTGTGGCGATCCCGTCGTGCCGGAGGGGCTCGCCGGCGAGGGCGTGCGCTACACGGGGAGCACGGACAACCGCGCCGGCGTCCTGAAGGGGAGCTGCGGAGGCGAGGGGCGGGAGGTGGTCCACCGCGTCGTCGCGCCGTCGCGCGGGACGCTCGTGGTGGGCCTGGACGCCGAGCGGGGCTTCGTCGTCCACGCCAAGCGCACCTGCGCCGAGGACGCCGAGGAGCTGTTCTGCGCGGGGCCCGAAGACGGGCAGCGATCGGTCGCCGTGGAGAAGGACGACGTCCTCTTCGTGGTGGTGGACGCGCCGGCGGTCGTCGCGGAGCCCACCTACCGTCTCGACGTGACCTTCGTCCCCACGCTGGTGGAGGGCGAGGCCTGCGATCCGGAAGGGGCGACGGGCAGGTGTGATGTCGGTCTGTACTGTGCGTGGGAGGCGCTGACGTGCGCCCCGAACCACGCGCCGGCGCTGACCGAGGTGGACGGCGTCTTCCGCTACGGCGGCGGCGGCGACGCGCGGGTCCGCGTGACCGGCGCCGATCCGGACGGCAACCTCGTCGGCCTCGCGCTGCGCTTCCGGGACGAGCGGGGAGAGCGGGTGCAGGTGAACGGCCTCGGCGAGCTGTACACGCCGTTTGGAGAGACCGCCCGGCAGGCCACGGAGTTCTCGTGGACCCGCGTCCTCAACGGCCTCGCGACCCGCTACCCGGGCGCCGTCGCCGTCGAGGTCGAGCTGGTGGATGGCTCGGGCGCCCGCAGCAACACCGAGATCATCGAGATCGGCAAGCCGGCCGCGGCGGCGACGGGCGATGCCTGCGATCCCGACGGCTGGGAGGCGATCTGCCACGAGGCCGATCTCTGCCAGAGGTGGCGCGGCGACGAGCCGTTCTGCGAGCCCCAGGAGCCCCCCGTCCTGACTTCGGCGAAGGCGTGGCGGACCCCGGCAGGCGGCCTCGTGGTGGTCGTGGACGGCTCGGACCCCAACGGTGACGTCAACGGCTGGTTCGGCAGCCTCCTCGACGCAGCCGGCAAGCCAGTGACCGCGTTCCCGCGGCGGGCGACGGAGGGCACCTCCGGCTTCGACCGCGCCTTCGGAGGCCAGCCCGAGGTCCACGCGATCTCCACCTGGAGCGGGATCCTGTCTTGGTACACGTCGGTCGTGAAGGTGCGGCTCTCCCTCTCCGACTCGGGCGGCAACCGCAGCGAGCCGGTGGAGGTCGCCATCGAGACGCCGGTCGCGGGGCTCGAGCTCGGCGATCGCTGCGACGAGGACCTCGTCGCGACCTCCTGCCGCGACGGGCTCGCGTGCAGCGTGGACCACGTCGACGAGGGCTTCGCCTGCATCGCCCGCAGCGAGGCACGACAGGAGAAGTGCGCGGCCGCTCCGACCCTCCGGGTCGGCGGCGAGTCCGTCTTCGGCACCCTCCGCGGTGACGACCTCTGGACGCCGTCCGCGGAGTGCAGCCCGGCGTCGGCCTCGCTGGAGCGTCACGAGGGCGCCGACGCGATCGTGCGCCTCGAGGTCGACGAGCCCACGGAGACCTTGCGGCTGACCGCGGACCTGCCCGGTACGAAGACGCGGCACACGCTGCTCTACGTGTACCAGTCCTGCGAGGGCGGGGAGGTCGTCGCCTGCAACGACGACTGGATGAACGGCGTCGCCCACACCACGCTCACCATGAAGAACGTGCTCCCGGGCACGTACTACGTGGTGGTGGACACCTCCGCGGGCGCCGCTCCCTTCGAGCTGCGGGCCACCGCTGAGAGTCCGTGATTATTCACGAACTCTCGCGAGTCACGGCCCATCGTAGATCCCGATGCCGGCGCTGGTGCCGACGATGACCCGCCTCGGGGTCGTCGTGTCGTCGACGTGCACGCTCAGTATCGTGCCCGGGAGGCCGTCGGACGCGTCGAACACCTCCTGGAAGCCGCCGCCGGAGAGCCGCGCGAGCCCGGCGTCGGTCGCGATCCAGAGGCTGCCGTCCGGGTCCAGCGCGAGCCCGTACACCCGGTTGTCGGGGAGGCCGTGTCGCGTGTCGACGTAGCTCCAGGTCCCGTTTGGATCCATGCGGGCGAGCCCGTTGCCGAAGCTCCCCACCCACAGACCGCCCGCGGCGTCCACCACGAGATCCATCACCCAGTCGTTCGCGAGGGGGTCGGAAGGATCGAGCGCAACGCCGGGCGGCCAGATGTCCACCTCGTCCATCGTCGCCCAGAACTGCCCGCCCTCATCGGCGTAGTGCAGCAGCGCGGTGCGGACGTCGCCGGCCATCCACACGTTGCCGTTCGGCGCGATGCCGATGCCGCGAAAGTCGCCGACGTAGAGGCTGTCGTTGAGGCTGAGGGCGGCGTGCTGGTGCTCCTGCACCATGTGGAACCGCTCGTTCCACATGGCCACGCCGTGGTTGCAGCCGAACCAGACGTCTCCCGCGTAGGGTCCGGTGAGGACGGGGATCTCCCGGTAGCAGGTGCGCAGGACGTGGCGGCCCATCGGGTACTCGGGGGCCGGTGGCGAGGAGATGTCGTAGCGGAGCTTGTCGAGCGAGCCGCCGTCGAGGCGGATGCGATCCACGCCGCCGCTGGACGCCACCTCCGGCGGATCGTCGAACGGATCGGAGTCGGGGAAGAGGCCCTTGTAGCCCACGTAGACCTCGTTCGCCCTGCCACCCCCGACCGAGATGGGCGGGTAGGGCGACAGGCCGTCCGCCTCCGTGAACGAGCGCCACTCGTCGGCGCCAGGCTCGAGGAGCAGCAGCGACGCGCCGTTCGCCGCCCACGCGTTCCCTGCCTGGTCCGAGGAGACGCTCCACACAGGCCCGGGGACGCCGTGCCCCGGGTTCCAGAAGCGCATGTGCTCGCCGACGTCGATGCTGCCGCCCGTGCCTCCTGCGGCGATGCCACCGGCACCGCCGGCCCCACCCGTCCCGCCGGCGCCGCCGCTGCCGCCGACGCTCCCGCCGGCGCCGCCGGTCCCGCCCGCCACGCCGCCCGAGCCCCCGTTGACGAGGGGGCCTCCGTCGGCGTTGCTGCCGGTGCATGCCGTCGCCGCCAGCAGGACGGCGGCGGCGAACGAGAACGCCGCGGGTGTCTTCATGGAGATCCTCCGTCGATCGTCCATGGTTCGTCGGGGTCGGCAATCGCGCGACGGCCCGCCGGGGGCTCTCCTCGCGGACGCGAGCCGATCCGTCGTCTCCAGGCCTTGAACCCGGAGCGGGGTGCGGCTACGTTGGCCGGCTTCCCGTCGCGCTCCCCGCATGGACGCGGCCGACGACGGATGGAGGCGACAGGCGCATGCGGCTGAAGGTCTGCTACCACGATAACTGCTTCGACGGGCTCTCCTCTGCCGCGGTGTTCACGCGCTTCTTCCTCGAGCGGATCGATCCCACCGCCGAGGTGGTCTACCAGGGCCTCGCGCACCGGGCGGGCGATCCCTTCGGCCCCGATCTCTTCTCCGGCGACGTAAACGCGATCGTCGACTTCCGCTACAGCCAGAACCCCAAGGTCGACTGGTACTTCGACCACCACGTCTCGGCCTTCCAGGAGCCGGGGGACGAGGCGCACTTCCGCGCGGACGACACCGGCAGGAAGTTCTGGGATCCCGAGGCGAAGAGCTGCACCAAGTACCTGGCGCGGGTGGCACAGGAGACGTTCGGCTTCGACCCGAAGCCGATGCAGCACCTCATCGACTGGGCGGATCTCATCGACAGCGCGCGCTTCCCGAGCGCGAAGGTCGCGGTGGAGCTGAAGGAGCCGGCGCTGCGGCTGATGACGCTGATCGAGGCGGAGAAGGAGACCTCCGTCCTCCACGGGATCATCCGCCGCATGCAGCACGAGCCGCTGGACGCGATCGCCGATACGCCCGAGCTGAAGGCGAAGATCGGCGCCCTCCTCGAGCGCCACGAGAAGAACGTCGAGCTGATCCGCTCCCGGGCGACCACCGAGGGCGGGGTGGTCTTCTACGACATCGCCGATCAGGGGATCGACAACGTCAACAAGTTCATCCCCTACTACCTGCACCCGGACTGCCGGTACGGGGTGAACGTCTCGGCTTCCAAGAAGCGGGCGAAGGTGTCGATCGGAACCAACCCCTGGGCCAGCTTCGTGCGCACCCACGATCTCGCCAAGATGGCCGAGAAATACGGAGGAGGCGGGCACCCCGTGGTGGCGGCGATCTCCTTCCCTCCGGATCAGGTCGATCGCGCCCGCGCGGTGGCCGCCGAGCTCGCCGCCACGCTGCGGAGCTGAGCGCGGTGGGCCGCGCCGCGGATCACTTCCGGCGCTGCGCGGTCCCCACGGTGGTCGGCGAGAGCGGCGCGAGGGCGTGGTGGGGAGGCGTCTCGGTCCGCTCCAGCACGTAGCGGTAGACCGGCTGCCCCCTGGCGAGATAACCCCGCTCGCGGCTCGAAGGGACCTGCGCCGGATCGTACGGCGCGAGGCCCCTGGGCCCGAAGCGGTTGACGAAGCCGATCGCCTCGAGGGCCTCGTCCATCTCGACCCCGCGCGCCTCGACGTCGGTGCGCAGCTCGATCGTCCCGCCGATCCGCAGCAGGTTGTAGAGCAGGATCGAGAAGCGATCCTCGACCAGCCGGCGATCGTGGTGCTTCGCCTTCCACCAGGGATCCGGGAACTGGACGTGGAACCGGTCCACCGATCGCGGCGCGAAGAGGCGGGGGAGGATCACCTTCGCGTCGCCCTGGAGGACGACGAGGTTCGAGAGGCCCCGCTTCTCCGCCTTGTGACGGATGTCGGCGGCGAGCTTCTTGCGGATCTCGATCGCCACGAGGTTGGTCCCAGGGTGGGCCGCCGCGAAGCCGAGGGCGAAGCCGCCCATCCCGGCCCCGATCTCGACCTCGAGCGGGGCGTCCCTTCCGAAGGCATGCTTCCAGTCGACACGATCGGCGAGATCGATGGGGGCGGAGGGCGCGCGGGACGATTCCATGGCGCCGGCTCGTACCACGCGGGGGGCGACTCGGTCGACGCCCTGGCGCCGGGATCCGCCCGATTCCCCGTCCGCCCACGCCCCGGCGGCGCGTCTCCTCCCGGGCCGAGGGGGCGACCTCGCAGCAGCTCGACGAGCACCGGGGCGGCGTCCTCTGTTAGAGTCCGCCGGTGCGCAGCGTCCGACCCTCGCTCCTCCTCGTCGCAGCCCTCCTCGTCCCCTCGCTCCGATCCCAGGCCGCGTCGGTCGAGTCGCCTCCGAGCGCGCCTCCCTCCACGGAGGAGGCAGCAGCCGTCGCGCCCGAGGAGGCGCCACCCGCCGAGCCGGTGGCGCCCGGCACCGACGCGCCTCTCCCCGAGGGGACGATCACCGTGGAGGCCCCGCCGCCACCTCCCGCGTGGGGTCCGCTCTCGATCCTGGGCAAGTCGGTGGAGCCAGGAGAGTTCAAGGAGTTGGCACTCAGGGTGAGCGAGTCGTTCTCCGGCGCCGGGATGGAGATCCCGGTGGTGGTGATCCGCGGCGACAAGGAGGGCCCAACGGTCTGCCTCACCGGCGGCGTCCACGGCGACGAGCTGAACGGCGTGGAGATCGTCCGGGAGGTGGTGGATCAGACCAGGGCGCGGGGGCTGTCGGGCACCATCGTGGCCGTGCCGATCGTCAACCTCCACGGCTTCCAGACGTCTTCGCGCTACCTGCCCGATCGCCGCGACCTGAACCGCTTCTTCCCGGGCAAGGCCAGGGGGAACACTGCGTCGCGAATCGCCCACGAGCTCTTCGAGAAGGTCGTGCGCCACTGCGACAAGCTCATCGATCTGCACACCGCCTCGTTCCACCGCGGCAACCTGCCGCAGGTGCGGGCCGACCTGCGCAACGCCGAGAACTTCGCCCTCGCCAAGGCGTTCGGCGCGACCGTGATCGTCCACAACGTGGGCGGGAAGGGCACGCTGCGCCGGGCCGCGCAGGAGGCGGGGATCCCCGCGATCATCTACGAGGCCGGCGAGCCGATGCGGTTCCAGGCCCAGGAGATCAAGCGCGGCATCATCGGCGTGCGGAACGTGCTGGTGAACCTCGGGATGCTGCGCGGATCGCGGGTGTCCCTGGGCGAGCAGCGCACCTTCTTCGAGACTCGCTGGGTGCGTGCGGAGCGAGGCGGCATCCTGGTCAACGAGGTCCGCCTCGGCGACGACGTCCGCGAGGGCGACATCCTTGGCACAATCACCGACCCGATCCGCAAGGCGAAGTCGGTGGTGGTGTCGCCCCACCGAGGGCGGGTCATCGGCATGGTGCTGGCGCCGGTGATGATCCCCGGCTACGCCGCCTTCCACATCGGGATCCCGGGGAGCAAGCCCGTCGACAACGACGACATGATGGAACAGGACCGTCCCGAATGAACCGTGTCGCGAGCGAAAGGAAACCGGGCGCTCGCGGGTTCGTCGGGCCGATATGAAAGCGTCGGCAGCCGTGTTTTTTCTCGTCGCATCCCTCGTGGTCTTCGCGGGGCACTTCTACATCTGGAACCGACTCGTGCGGGCCCCTGGCTGGCCCCTCGGCTGGACCATCGCCGGCACGGTGGCGGTCGTTTGTCTCGGTCTCCTCCTCCCCGTGTCGATGATGCTCGTGCGGCAGCTGCCGCGGGAGTGGGCGTCGCCGCTGGGCTGGATCGCCTTCACGTGGATGGGGATGGGCTTCCTCCTCACCGTCTCCCTCTTCGCAGTGGACGTGATGAAGTGGCTCGGGTTCGGCGCCGCCTCGCTCTGGGCCTGGATCGCGTCCACGACAGGCGGGCCCACGGACCCGGCGCGGCGTGAGCTCCTGGCCAAGGGCGCCGCCGGCGCGGCAGCGGCGCTCGCCACGGGGACGGGCGTCGTGGCCTTGCGGGGCGGCCTGGGCGAAGTGGACGTGAAGGAGGTCCCGGTGACGCTCGAGCGGCTGCCCAAGGAGCTGTCGGGCTACACGCTGGTGCAGCTCACCGACGTGCACATCGGTCCGCTCATCGGCCGCCGCTTCATCGACCAGGTGGTCGACAAGGTCAACTCGTTGAAACCCGACGCGATCGTGATCACCGGCGATCTGGTGGACGGGACCGTGGAGGAGCTCGCCAGGCACGCGGAGCCGCTTTCCAGGCTGGCGTCGCGGCACGGCGTCTACTTCGTCACCGGCAACCACGAGTACTACTCGGGCGTGGAGGGCTGGCTGCCCCACCTCGAGAAGCTCGGGGTGCGGGTGCTGCGCAACGAGCGGGTGAGCCTGGGCGACGCGGGCGCCTCGTTCGATCTCGCCGGGATCGACGACGAGTGGGCCGTGCGGTACGGGCGAGGCCACGGCGCCGACGTCGCGAAGGCGGTCGCCGGCCGCGACGTGGAGCGGGAGCTGGTGCTCCTGGCCCACCAGCCCAAGGCGGTTCTCCGCGCGCCTGGGGCCGGCGTCGGCCTTCAGATCTCGGGGCATACCCACGGCGGGCAGATCTGGCCCTTCACCGGCCTCGTGCATCTGGCCCAGCCGTACGTCGCCGGGCTCCACCGGCACGACGAGGACACGCAGATCTACGTGAGCCGCGGCACGGGCTTCTGGGGCCCGCCCATGCGCCTCGGCGCCCCGGCGGAAGTGACGAAGATCGTCCTCGCCTGAAAAGGCGCGTCCTCCCGAAGGGCGCGCCGTGGGTCTGATACGATCGCGCGCTTCCGACGGCCGGCGATCGAATGAATCCGCGCCGGCGCCGTCTCTCGCTGCAGACACAGGAGATCGCCTCCCGATGCGCACCCACTGGAAGCTCGCGTTCCTCGCCGTGGCGCTGCCCGCCGCCCTCGCGGCCTGCGGGTCCTGCAAGACCCCCGAGGCCGACGCGCCCCCCGCCACCGCGGCGTCCTTCCTGCCCGCCAAGGGGCGGTCGGCGGTGGTGGTGCCGGACGTGGCGAAGCTCGGCCGCACCGCCCGGGCGCTGGAGCAGACGAGGCTGGCGGGCCTCGCCGCGTCCGCCCTCGGCGCCAGGGACGCCGAGGCCCTGGTGGCGCCGGTGGTGCGTCAGCTCGGCTTCGATCCCCGCACCGAGGACGGCTTCGCGAAGTCGGGCCTCGACGGCGCCCGCGGGCTCGCCTTCGGCGACGACGGCGCGGGCGGACAGGTCCTGGTCCTCGCCGTCTCCGACGCGGGGAGGTTCGACGCCTACGTGGCGTCGCTGGCCAAGCGGTTCGGCGGCGACGCGAAGGGCGAGGCGATCTACTCCGGCACGGAGTCCGCTCCCGCGAAGGTCCCCGTCGTCACCTTCTCCGCGGGCGACGGCGCCCCTCGACTCGCCTACGGGATCCGCGACGGCTTCGCCGTGATCGGCACGGGCGCGAAGGCAGTGGAGTCGGTGGGCGTGGCGCTGGCCCGCCCCCGGGCCGAGTCGCTCGACGCGGATCCTGCCTTCCGCAAGGCGACGCTGAAGCTTGCGTCGCGGGATCTCTACGCGTGGCTCCCCGGCGGGATCGGCGAGGGGCGCGCCAGGAGGTTCGAGAACGGCGTCGCGATCGGCGTCACCTTGGGTGAGAAGGGCGTGAACGTCCGCCTCCTCCTGCCGCAGGGCCCCCTCCAGGTGGCCGCGATCCACGCGATGGGCAAGCCCGCAGGGATGGAGCTGGCGAAGCTCCTCTCCGCCGACGACTTCCTCGCCGTGCGCCTCGGGGGCGAGCCCGCCGCGTTCCTCCCGGCGCTGGACGCGATCGCGCCTCGCCGGCTCCTCTCGCAGCTGCGGAAGGCGGGCCTCGAGCCGGCGGACCTCCTCTCGCAGCTCCAGCCGGGCGCCGCCCTCGGCCTGGAGCTGAACCCCGAGGTCGATCTGTCTGGCGGCCTCCCCACCGATCCGGCCATCGCCCGCACCAACCCCTTCGCCTTCTTCCGGGTGGTGCTGGTGGCGAAGGTGAAGGATCCGGCGAAAGCGGCGGCCGCGCTGGAGACCTTCGCGTCCAACGGCTCGTCGTTCGGGATGCGGGTGGCGGCGGAGGGACCGGAGAACGCCCGTGTCTACAAGGCCACCTACGCCGCAGGCGAGGGCATGACCTGGGGGCTCGTGGGCGACACGCTCCTCGCCACCGGCGGCTCCGACGCCTTCGAGAAGGCCCGGGCGCGGCTGGCGGCAAAGGGGCCGGGCGAGGGCTTCGTCGTGAAGGATCCCGCGGCGCGCAAGATCTTCGAGACCGCCGGCTCGGCGGCGCACCTGGACGTGCAGCGCCTCACCGCGGCCCTCCGCGCGATCCCGTCGTCCGCCTACGGGATCGGCGGCTTCCGCCTCAAGGAGCTCATGGACACCTGGGTGAGCCTCCTGGGCGAGCTGAAGGGCGTGACCGCGTCGCTCTCCATCGACGAGGAAGGCCTCATCGTCGATGCGGACCTCGGGCTCGAGTGATCCGCCTCCGCGAGATCCGCAAGTCGTACCGCGACGGCGACCGGGCGATCGAGGTGCTGCGCGGTGTCTCCCTCGACGTGGACGAGGGGGAGCTCGTCGCGGTGATGGGCGCGTCCGGCTCGGGCAAGTCCACGCTGCTCAACGTGATCGGCGGGCTCGATCGGAGCTACCGCGGCGCCGCGGAGATCCTCGGCCGCGATCTCGCCTCACTCTCGGAGCGCGAGCTCGCGAGGCACCGCAACGAGGCCGTCGGCTTCGTCTTCCAGTCGTTCAACCTGCTGGCGCCGCTGGACGCGCTCCACAACGTGATGCTCCCCTCGTTCTTCGGGCCCCGTGCGGCCGGGAAGGACGCCCGGGATCGCGCGGCGGCGGCGCTCGCGCGGGTGGGCCTGGCCGGCAAGGAGGCGCGCCTGCCCTCGAGGCTCTCGGGCGGCGAGAGGCAGCGGGTGGCCCTCGCCCGCGCGCTCTTCGCCAAGCCGAGGATCCTCCTCGCCGACGAGCCCACCGGATCCCTGGACGCCGACACCGCCGCCCAGGTGCTGGAGGTGGTGAGGGATCTGAACACGAGGGAGAGGCTCACCGTGATCCTGGTCACGCACGACGACAGGGTGGCGGCGATGGCGGGGCGCGCGCTGCGGCTGCGGGACGGCATGCTCGAGCCGGTCACCTTCGCGAGGGCGGGTGGCGCATGAGCGTCCTGCGGCTCGCCTGGATCAACCTGCGCCGCGATCCCCGCGGCAACCTCCTCTCGGTCGCGGGCGTGGCCGCGGGCATCGGCGCCCTGGTCTTCTTCGTCGCGCTCGGGCTGGGCGTCGGCGACGTGGTGCGCACGCGGATCTTCCCTCAGGACGCGCGCTCGTTGCAGGTGGTTCCACCGAAGGTGCAGATCGGCCTCTTCGGGGCCACGGTCCTCGACGAGGAGGCGGTGTCGCGGATGTCCAGCCTCCCGGGGGTGGAGGCGGTCCACCGCAAGATGCGGGTCCGGATCCCCGCGGTGAGCCGCTACGACGGCAGCTTCTTCGGCAAGCACCTGCGCATGGGACTGGAGATCCTGGCGGAGGGCGTGGATCCCGGGCTGGTGGACGCGGGCCCGCGGTTCGAGGACGGCGGCGAGGGCGCGCCCATCCCCGCGCTGATCTCCACGCGTCTCCTCGAGATCTACAACCAGGGCTTCGCGCGTGATCGCGGCCTGCCCCAGGTCTCCGGCATGATGCTCCAGGGCTTTCGCTTCCCGGTGGACTTCGGCCGCTCCTACGTCACCTCGAGGGCCGCGGCCGGCGAGTCGCTGCGGCAGGAGGCGGTGCTCGCCGGGGTCTCCGACAGGGCGATGCTCCAGGGGATCACCATCCCCCTCGAGAGCGCCCGCCGCCTCAACGCGAGGCTCGGCGAGGACGCGCGCACCTACTCGGCGCTCGTGTTGCGGGCGTCGACCCCGGACCGGGTGCCGGCGATCGCGGCGGCGGTGCGGGACGCCGGCTTCGAGATCGACGACTCCGAGCGGGTGCAGGCGGAGCGGGTGGGGGCCGCGGTGGCGATCGTCACCTTCGTGCTGGCGCTCCTCGCCCTGCTCGTCTGCGCCCTGGGGTGTGTGAACATCTCCCTCACGCTGGGCGCTGCCGTGCGGGCGAGGGCCCGGGAGCTCGGGATCCTCCGATCGGTGGGGGCCACCTCTCGAGCGATCCGCGGGCTGGTCCTGGCGGAGGCGGCGGCGATCGGCCTGTGCGGCGGCGTCGCCGGCGCGCTGGCCGCGCGGGGCGGGGCGGCGCTCCTGGACTGGCTCGCCCGGACGAAGGTCCCGGCCTTCCCGTTCAAACCCGAGACCTTCTTCGAGTTCCCTGCCTGGATCGGGGCAGGGGCGGTGGCCGCCGGCATCGCTGCCGCCCTCCTCGGAGCCCTGGTCCCCGCCAGGCGCGCCGTCCGCGTGGATCCCTCGCGCATCCTGTAGGCGCGCTCGTCCGGGCTTTTCCACCGGGGCCCGGCGCGAAACCCTTTCAATTCGGGCTTCGCGCGGTACCATGGTGGCAAGTGGGCCGCCTGCCGCCCTCCAGGGGCGAAGAGGCACTCGTGCGAAGTGCCTGTACCCTTCGGCCCCCCGATCGGCGGTCCTCGTGTTGCGCGAGAAGTCTTGCGGAGTGGTCCCCTATCGAGAAGAAGGCGGGAAGATCCTCTACCTGGTGATCTCCTCGGCGGTGACCAAGCGAGAGCACTGGGAGTTCCCCAAGGGCGGTGTCGAGGAGGGAGAGCGCGAGGTCCAGACCGCGCTGCGCGAGCTGCAGGAGGAGACCGGCGTCTCCCAGGTGCGGCTCCTGCCGGGCTTCCGCGAGCCAATCCGGTACATCTACCGCAGGCCCGAGGGGCTGGTCTCGAAGCAGGTGGTGTACTTCATCGGCAAGGTCGCGAACCCTGCCGTCACCCTGCGTGAAGTCGAGGCCAAGGACTACCGCTGGGCCACCTACGACGAGACCTACAAGCTGATCCGCCACGCCAACGCGCGCATCCTCCTCGAGCGGGCCCACGCCTTCATCACGGGCAAGCCGCGGCCCGAGGGGCAGGACCGCCGCCGCCAGGCGAGGCCGCCGCAGAAGGTGTCGACGCAGGCGGAGGCGCTGCCGAAGGGACCGGCGCAGGAGCGGGCGCCTCACGCCGGCGCGCCCAGCGCGATGCCTTCGCCTATGCCTCCGCTGCCAGCAGGAGGAGCGCACGGGGCACCGCCGCAGGAGCGCCCTTCGTCTGCGCTGCCGGGGGAGAGTCCGGCCGCCTCGCGGGGGCGCCGCCGTCGGCGCCGCCGCCGAGGGAGGGGCCAGGGCGGTGGTACGGGGCAGGGGCCCCCGCCTGGCGCCGCCTCGTAGCGGGCTGGCGCCGCGCGTGCGGCCCTCGCTCCCCCTCGCAGGGCTCTGCGGCCTCTTTCACATTCCACGATCGCGGCGTGCGGGCCTTGGGATCTCACTCGAGGGTGCCGTCGTGGGCCAGTCCGATCCGATCGAACTTCTCCAGGTCGTAGCGGAACACGCCCTCCGTGCTGCCGGCCATGTTCGCGTCCACCGCCGGCTGGTACATCACGTACAGGTGCTTGCGCGAGAGGAAGTAGGCGAGAAAGTCCATCTCGGGAGGCGGCCTGAACTGCCTCATCGACTGGTCGGAGAGCCGGATCAGGATGATGCGGACCCGATCCGGTCGGTCGATGGGGGAGCCGTCGGCCCTTACCAGATCCCGGTAGATCTGCGCGGCGGCGTGGTCGCCACGGCTCGTGAGGCCATAGGACGTCACCGATTCCTCGGAGATCGGCTCGCTCGAGGAGATCCGCTCCTCTCCGCGGGGAACCCACCAGAAGCGGTAGGTCGCCGGCGCGATGTTACAGGGGCGTCCGTTCTCGTTGTAGACACCCACGATGCTGTGCTCGTCCATGGAGAGCTCGCAGGTCTTGACGGGCGCCTGGTCGAGGATCGTCGTCGCACCCTGACCGTCCGTGGACCAGGAGCGGATGCGCCCGGCGGTGGGGAAATCGTCTTCGGACCAGATGATGCGGTTTCCGCTGGTAGCGGCAGGCGCCCCCCACATGCTCCACTTCGGATCCGGCTCGACCAAGACCGTGGTTTCGCTCGAGCCGGGCTCGATTTGGCCTAGGAGCCCTCCGGGGCAGACCCAGAACATTCTGCCTTCGGCGTCATCCATGACTTTACGAGTGCAAGCCCGATACACGGTCCGCAGAAAGGGGAGCCGCCAAGCCCATCCTGTGGTTTCGAGGCGAAAGAACGCTATGACGGAGAAGCTGAGATCGTCTTCTGACTTTCCGAGAATCCGTCCCGTGCGCGTAGTGAGTCCCGAAGGAGGTGCAGAGTAGCAGTAAGCTGTTCGAGCATTTACTGGGATCGATGATTTGAGGGCGCCCAGCGTGACTCCGGACTCCAAATCGACGATCCTCGTCGCCTCGATGGTTCTAACCGCTCCGTCCAGGTAGTTCGAGAGCTGGACTACCGGAACGTCCTTGCCCCCGCGATGAGCCATTCCGAACGCGGGGTACCCGGCGTCGAACCCGTTCTCGTTGACGAACCCCTGCACCAGGTCCGCGTACTCGCAGCCGTCGCCGCACGACTGCCATTCGAGTATCGGAAACTGCAAACGATCGGACTTACCTTCGAAGAGGAGACAATCGCTGTCCCAGAGCTCGCGCTGGGGTGCCAGGGTCCAGATCGAGCTGTCGAGGAGCCATTTCGGGATCTTTGGGTCATCGAAGTCCTCGACGACCTCCCGGCCGCCCCCTCCCCCGGTGCCGGAGACGCCGCCTGCACCCCCTGCGCCCTCGTTGCCACCCGGGCCTTCCTCCCGGCTGCAAGCGCACGAGTGGAGGATGAGGAGCACGGCCATCGGCGCCACGAAGATGATTGAGTTGCGCTTCATGGGAAGAGCTCACTCGCCTCGGGCAGCTCGAGCGCCGTCGAGGGTGAGAGGAACCAGAACGAGACAATGTCTCCGTCGTCGAAGGGAAACACCAAGCCGTGCTCCGAGGACGACGGCGCGCTGAACAGCGGCGTCGGAAACGCCGCCTGGCCCATGATGTGAGGCACTCTCGAGAGCAGATTAAGACGCCAGAGCCTCGTCTGCTCCGTCGTACTCTCGACCAGGACGAGGTCGCCACCCGCTAGCAGGTGGAGCGATAAGCTCGTGCCCTCATCGCCGAGCTTGAGTGACCAGCTGTACGACGCGCCGCTGGAGAGCTCATGCTTCACCAGCCGAAGCTGGCCGGAGGTCTTGTCGAGCCAGTAGAGGCAGGAGCCGCCGCTGTCGTGAGCGGCAGCCAGGACGAGGTCGGACGGCGCGATCTCGGTGATCACTGGGGCCATCTCGAGCGTGAGCAGATCTGCCTTGCGGATCCCGGGGAGACCTGTTGAGCCCGCGCCGACGAAAAAGACCGCTTCTTCCGACGGAGAATAGACGGACCTGCCGCCCTCGGGCGTGGTGAGGGGGGAGCTACCGCTGGAGCCCTCCGCGAGGAGGCCGGCCACCGCGTCCTCGTCCCGAATCCTGAGGTGTCGATCGCGCTCCTCGATCACGAGCGCCCTCCCTATCCCGTTGCCGCTCGCCGGCAGGAGCACGAACCTCCCCGAGGACGGAGCGCTGGCGGTTGCGCCGAGCGGCCCGGATGGGCCCAGCGCTTCCCAGCGGCTCGAGCGCTCGGTGAGCTCCAGGAGGAGGAACTCGCTGAACAGCTCGGTGACGACGATGGCGTCTCCGCCGTCCGCCAGCGCCAGGAGCTCGTCGTTCCGAGGCGCGACGGGCACCGGATGCGTCAGGAACCTCTCGAGATCTTCGCCCCCTAAAGCGAGCGCCCGCGGCCAGAGCCAGAACTTGGGACGCACTCCCTCGATCGGGAGGGAGCTCCACCAGGTGAACTTGCCGTCCGGGCGGATGTTGGGGAGCTTCACGTACGAGAGGACTGCCCGCAGCTTTCCCTCCGTATCCTCGTCGCGCTTGCTTTGTTCATCGTCGTTCCAGACGATCCCGGAAGCAAAGAGCCCGAGCGTCTCGTCGTAGGTGCCTTGGTTGTCACGGGTGATCCTTCCCGGCACCTCGCCAGCCGCGACCTGGGCCTGCCAACCCCACCTGAAGGTGGAGGGTGGCCCGTCCTGCCCTAATAGGAATGGCACCGCCACCCCGATTTCGCCGCTCACGGGGTACTCGAATGGCGAGAAGGGCATCTGCGCCCACGTCAGGACCCTCTTCCAGTTTCCGTGGCCCTGGGCCGCCAAAGATGCGTTGCAATGCATCGGCACCAAACATCCTTCTCGAGAGAGCTCTGTCTTTCGGCTGTAACACCCACAGTACCGAAATGCGGCGTTCGCCTCGAAGGCAGGGGCGAATGCGCCACTGCCGACGGTAGACCTCGCCTCGACGTACAGAGACGAGGAACCCGTGTTTAGCATCGGGAGATCAGGGATCTCGGATCTCTCGTATGATTCCGGCCGCGTCTCGGCGAACTTCAGCAGCGGCACGGCGTCGCAGTAATCCGGGCGCCGACTCACGTCGAGGTCGGGGTTGGGAGCCTTGACGGCATCCTCCGCTTCGACGTTGTGGTTCTCGCCCATGGATACTGCGCCCCGATTACATTCACACACCGAGCCTTCGTGGGCGTTCTCGGACCTCTGGTCCGCGTTGAAACAGTGCTCGATGGCGATGCCCAGGGAACGGCACTTGGCGGGCGCGCAGTTGTCGAACGCATCGGGGACGCCATCCTCGTCCTCGTCGGCGCCCAGCCTCGCGTACATCGTCGCGGCGTGGTCGGTGGAGGGCTCGCCGAAGCCGAGATCGCCAAAGAAAGACACAGTGCCGGACAAGGACTGGTAGGCCCCGACTTCCATGACAACTTGGTAGGAAGTCAGGATCCCGACGAGAGTGTAATTGCGCGTGATCCGATCGTAGACGAAGAATGGCCCTCCGCGATCTTCGTCTGCCACCATGGGACCAGCGGAATTGTCGAACCTTGCCCCCATCCCTGAACGGTCGGGCAGGATGTACGGCCCATTTGAACTAAACACGGCCAGGGTCCGCTTGGGAGCGAATGAAACAAACCACGTGTCGTTCTTGTCGAACCGCCCCTCCCGAAACGCCTTATTGATATCGCCGAGGAACACTGGCGCCATCCGTTTGATCGCACTCTCAGGAATGACATCGGCGAGGTATACGAGGGCGACGTCGAAGTTGTCCGGGTTGCCCACGGCGGAGACGCCGGAGACTTGATAGGTTCTGTTCTCTTGCGGGACATACACCGAGAGGCTGTCGCGATCCGCGGGAATGAAGCCCCCGAACTCTCTGTGGCCGACACAGCCTGCCCAGGTGACGACGACGCTCCGGTTCACGACGGTTCCCGGGCAAGCCGGCGCTTCGTCGCGATCGATCCGCACCACGGTGCCCGCGATTCCCTTGGGGGACCAGAGGTTCTCAGCGTGAGAACTCTCGTCGACCTCGAGAATCCCTTGGGAAAGCGGTGCGTCCTGCCGGACGAGCCCATCAGGATCTACTGGCCCGGTATCCCCCCCCCCGGCAGGCAACCGTCAACGAAACCGCCACCATCCAGATTTCTCGCCTCATGTGACCTCCGTGCACGCGGCCCCCGCGCTCGACGACGGCGCCGATCCTCCCTGTGTAGCTCACTGAATGTCAACTGTGGCAGCACCTAATGTCGGCTTCTGCACGATTGAGCGGCGCACCATGGCACGCTCGAGACCAACCGGTGCATACGGAGCGTCGTCATCTGGAGGTGCCGAAGCGGCGCTGCCCCACGGGGCTCACTTCGGCATGCGCACCGTTCGGGCGTGCGAACGAATTCGGCGGGGCGTGCAGCGAACTTCTCGATACCCTTCAGTTCCTGCCCGGGGCCTTGGCGGTCCACACGCCGGGCGGGATCGGGATCACCAGCTCCTGGCCGATGCGCAGCCGCCGCGGATCGAGGCCGCGGTTCGCCTTCACCAGCGCGTCGACCCTGGTCGAGAACATCAGGGCGATCTTGCCAAGGGTGTCACCCTTTTGTACTCGGTAGGAGCGGAAGGTGAAGCGCTCGGAGGGCTTCACCTTCGCGTACGCGGCGGAGAAGCTCTCGGCGGTCCCCTTGGGGAGCCGCAGCGCATAGGGCGGCGCGCCCTTCGGCACCGGCGGCGTCGCCCACTGGCGCAACTCGGGGTTGAGGGCCGTGATCTCGTCCACCTTCACTCCGGCGCAGGACGCGATCACCTCGAGATCGGTTGCGTCCGGGATTTCGGCGACGTCCCACTCGAGGGGCGCCTCCGGCGTCAGCCCCGTGAAACCGAACCGCTCCGGATGCTTGGCGATCAGCGCGGCGGCGATCAGCTTGGGCACGTAGTGGCGGGTCTCCTTGCGAAAGGCGTCGTCGGTGGCGGCGAGCTCCCAGAAGTCCGTTGTGCCGTACTTCGCGATCGCCTTCGACACCCGGCCCGGCCCTGCGTTGTAGCCGGCCCAGGCCAGGTACCAGTCGCCCCACGCGTCGTGCAGGCGGCGCAGGAACTCGGCGGCGGCGCGGGTGGACTTGACGGGATCCTTGCGCTCGTCGACCCAGAAATCGGTGGCGAGGCCGAAGCGCTTGCCCGTGGGCTCGATGAACTGCCACGGCCCGACCGCCGCCGCCCAAGACCTGGCGTGCATGGAGAAGCCGCTCTCGATCATCGACAGGTAGACCAGATCCTCCGGCATGCCGTGGCTCCGCAGGATCTCGCGGAAGAGCGGCACCCATCGGTGGGAGCGCTCGAGCCATCGCGCGAACCACCTGCGGCCAGGGCCCTGGAAGAACGCGAGGTACTCGGCGACGCTCTCGTTGTACGCCACGGGGATGTCGTAGGCGTCGGCTACCGAGTCGATGGAGAACGGCAGCGTGCCGCCGAAGGCCTCGCCGATCTCGCCGGGATCGACGATGTCGGGCCAGCCGTCGAGGCTGGTGCCCAGCGAGCCGCGCAGCCGCCGGGACCAGGGGTTCGCGTCGCCGAGGCGATGCAGCATCCGGTCGATCGCGCGGGCGCCGCCCTCCAGCTCATGGGCCTCGAGCGCGTGGAGCGCCTCGAGCTCCGCGTCCGCGACGTCGGGCTCCGAAGCCCGGGCCGGCGACGGCGCGGTCCAGAGGGCGGCGAGGAGCGCGGCGAGGAGCGCGGTGGGGTGGGTGGGCCGGGCTTCCATCCGGCGTTCGGTCGATGGACGCAGCGCTCGCCTCCTGCGTCGCGGGGGCCCGCGAACCTCTTCGAGGGATCTCACTGGCGGTCTGCGCCCGCGGCGACCGGGGCGCCGTGCCCCGGCCCGAGGATCCGCGACAGGTAGGCCGAGTAGTCGAAGCCGGTGGAGTGATCGGCGGTGTGGCAGCCGCGGCACGTGGCCTCGGGAGCCTTCCGCTCGAGCTTCGCCGCGGCGGGGTTCGCCACGTGGAGCGAGCCGGGGCCATGGCAGGACTCGCAGGTGACGTCCTTGCGGGTGTCCACCTCGTCCACGCGGCAGGCGCCGCCCGGCTTCTCCCAACCGGTGACGTGGCAGGAAACGCACGCGAGGTCGTACTGCTTGTTCGCCTTCTCGAGGGTGGCGTACGCCTTGGCGTGCCGCGTCTGCTTCCAGAAGTCGTGGGCCGCCTGGTGGCAGGACGCGCACGTGGCCCCGCCCACGTAGCCGGCCTCGCCGGCGGGGGCCTGCTCGCACACCTTGTTCTGCGCCTTGGCGAAGGCGAGGTTGGCGGCGGCGACCTCCCGGTCGTAGGCGGCGAGGATGTCCTTCACGTCCTCGTCGGACGGCCGGTCCTGGGTGATGGGGACGAAGCGGTGGGCGAGGTAGCTGCCGGTGGCGGGGGCCGGGGCCGCCCCTTCGGCCACGGTGCGGCGGCGCGCCTGGAGCTCCTCGACCTTGCGGCGGAACGGCGCCTTCTCGGCGTCGCCCGCGAGGTGCGAGAGGCGCTGCTCGTACGAGCGGATCCGCTCGCCGATCGACTCGATCTCCGCGTCGCGCTCCTGCTCTCCTTGCGCGACCTGCAATGGGCCGCCGTCGCGCAGGACGAGGTCGATCCGCAGCAGGCTCTGCCCCCGGGCCTGGGTGAAGAAGACGGGGATCTTCCCGAGCGACGCGCGGGCCTTCTCTCCCTCCGCGAGGTCGCGGATGTGGCTGCCGACCACGAGGTCCGCGCCGGAGTCTTGCGCAAGGGCGATCACCCGGTCGCGGGCGCCGTGGACGACGGCCACCACCACCTCTGCGCCGAGCTTGCGCACCGCGAGGACCTTGTCGCGCAGCGCCGCCGCGTCCGCCTCCGCCGGGAGCGCGTCGAAGGTAGCGAGGCCGACGCGGACGCCGCCGACCTCCTTCAGCGACGGGCCCCCGAGGACCACGCCCTTGGGAAAGGCCTCGCCCCCGTCGCGCTCGAAGGACGCCTTGGCGTCGATGCCCATGGAGACGAGGGATCGCACCATGGCGGCGGCGCGCCGATCCGCCTGGGCCTTCATCTCGGGGGGCGCGTCGAGCGAGTCATGGAGGGCGTCGCCCGCGTCCACCAGCAGGGTGGGGCCGGCGGCGCGGGTCTCGCGCACGTACGAGGCCATGCGATCGACGCCGCCCCGCATGTCCGCGGAGCAGCCGCACGGCTCGAGCTGCCCCCACAGATCGCCGGTGAAGAGCAGGGTCGCCCGGCGCTCTGCGGCGCCGCCAGTGGCGGGGACCTGCGCCTGGGAGGCGCAGCCGAGGCCGAGGAGGACCGCGAGGACGGGGAGGAGGCGCATACGAGAGGAGCCGGGCGAGCAGGGGTCCGAAAACGACGTGGGCGGGATGCCCATTCCCGCATAGCCGGGCCGCCCGCGCGAATGCAACCTTCTCCAGGTTGCGCGGGCCGGCGGTCGCGTGCAGGATGCGCCGACCGTGCGAGCCCTCCTGCGGACAGATCGAGCGGACGACGAGCTGGCGCGCGCGCTGGCCGCGGCCGGACTCTACGTCGAGCGGGTCTCCGCCGCGGACGCGCCCGCGCGCCTCCTCGACGTGGGTGATCTCGCCGTGATCGATCCGCGGCTCCTCCCTCTCGCCGCGCCTTCGCGGCGCCCGGCAGGGGCGCGCGCGGGCGCCGAGCCGTCGGTGGAGTCGTCGCCCCTCGAGGAGCTCTGCTACCGGCGGCTCGCCGCCGTCCTCGACAAGCTCGACGGCGGCACGCTCCCCGAGCTGTACGCGACGGCCATGGCGCAGAGCGAGCGGGCGCTCCTGCGGCTGGCGATCGATCGCACGAAGAGCCTGTCGGCCGGCGCGGAGCTCCTGGGGATCCACCGCAACACCCTCGTGCGCCGGCTGGGCGAGCTGGGGCTGCGCTCCCGCGAAGACGGCCGCGCCGACGACGCCGGCGAGCCCCGCGCCGGCAAGCGCCGCGAGGCGAGGCCCGCCGCCGCGGGCGCCAAGGCGTCCGCGCCGCGCAAAGCCGCGTCCGGCCAGAAGCCGAAGGTCCGCCCCGCGGCGCCGTCGGGAAAGCGCCGCAAGGCGGACTAGGTCCATGCTTCTCGTCTACGTCTTCGCCATCGCCGTCGGCTCCATGCTGAGCGCGGCGGTCCCGGTGGCCTTCCCGCAGCTCCGCTCCCGGATGCACCTCTTCCTGTCGTTCTCGGCGGGCGTGCTCCTCGGCGCAGCCTTCTTCCACATGATGCCGGAGGCGATCCACGAGGGCGGGATGGAGTCGCTCTACTGGGCGCTGGCGGGCTTCGTCTTCCTCTTCCTGCTGGAGCGCTACGTCCTCGTCCACTGGTGCAAGGAGGACGAGGGCTGCGAGGTGCACCTGCCCCACGGTGAAGGTGCGCCGCACGCCCACGCGCGCACGGTGGGGATCGCCACGCTCGTGGGCATGTCGCTCCACACCCTCACGGACGGCTTCGCCCTCGGCACGGCGATCGACGCCGGCGTCGGCGCCAGCGTGTTCCTCGCGATCCTCTTCCACAAGATGCCGTCGAGCTTCTCGCTCGCCGCGATCCTGCTGCACGAGCGATACGCCGCTCGCCGCACGGTCCTGCTCACCGCGATCTTCTCGCTGATGCTGCCGTTGGGGGCGCTGCTCTTCTTCCTGCTCTCGGGCCTCGTCTCACAGGAGGCGTTCGCCCCCCGCGCCCTCGGCTTCTCGGCGGGCACCTTCCTGCACCTCGCCGTGGCCGACCTCATCCCCGACCTGCACCGCCGCCGCCAGGATCGCCTCTCGCTCTCCGCTGCGCTCCTCGCGGGCATCGTGCTGATGTGGGCGGTGGGCCTCATCCACCACGACCACTAACCGCGGCGCTTCATGCGCTCCATGAAGAGCTTGGCGGCGCGCACGACCGTGCGGCGCGGCAGCAGGCGCGCGCCCAGCGGCGCGCCCTTGTTCACGAGACCGGGCACGACCACCGTGCAGCCGCGGTCGAGTCCGCGCAGCGCCTCCTCGGCGATCGTGGATGCGGGCAGGACGCCCACGAAGGGCAGGCCCGTCCCGGCGACGGACTGGAATTCGGTCGGGGAACCGCCCGGACACAGGGCGACGACCCGCACGCCGAGATCCTCGTTCTCGCCCCAGAGGGCCTCGGCGAACGAGAGCACGAACGACTTGCTCGCGGCGTAGGTGGCGAGGCCCGGCACGGGCTGGAAGGCGACGCTCGACGAGACCTGCACGATTCCGCCCGCGCGGCGCTCCTGCATCGCGGGGAGGAAGAGGCCGGTGAGCTCCACCACCGCGCCCACGTTGAGCCGCACGAGCTCGAGCTGGCGTTCGAGCGGCAGATCCTCGAAGCGGCCGTCGAGGCCGAAGCCGGCGTTGTTGACGAGCAGGTGGATCTCGCGGCCGGCGGTGGCCTCGCGGTAGAGGCGCTCCGGCCCGGCGGGATCGGCGAGGTCCACGCCCACCGGCGCCACATGCACGCCGTGCGCCTTCTCCAGCGCGTCGCCGAGCGCACGGAGGCGCGCCTCCCGCCGCGAGGCGAGGACGAGGTTCATCCCTCGCGTGGCGAGGGAGCGGGCGAACGCCTCCCCGATCCCGGAGGAGGCGCCGGTGACGACGGCCCACTTCCCCCGGTACTCGAACCGCTCCATGGAAGCGCCCCCTCGCCTTGGCTCTCGTCTGGGCGTTCTGACGTGAGGCTCGGATCGAGTTTCACGTCAAAGGCCGTCGGCGCTCTTCTCCAGCTCGATCAGGAAGTCCTTGCGCGGCTGGAGCAGGCTCTCGAACTGCGTGGCGTCGCGGCCTGGGACGTAGCCGCCCTCGGGCCCGGCGAGCTCGCCCTCTACGCGCACGTCGTTGAAGTCCACGGTCGTCTTCTTCTTGACGACCACCCTGTCGGCCTCGCGGATCACCCGCTCCGACTCGCGCGTGGGCTTTGGTTCGGCCCCAGCAGGCGCCGCCCAGGCGAGCGCCAGGATCGCGAGGCCCCACCCGAACATTCGGTTCATGGCCGTGCCCTCCTCCCGTCGTCCAACTCTGGACAGGGCGGACGGAAACGTCCCCCGCCCGGCGAAGGGCTGCACACGGACGGCCCGCGGGCCGGCCGCTTCGGCGGCCGGGCGCCTGCCCGGCGAGAAAGTCGGGCATAAGCAGGCGATCGGTTTGTTCGGGGGCCTCGGGACCGCTCGCGGGTCGGTCGATTGCGCTAGGATTCGCGGCTTCGGTCCCTTCAAAGGACGAGAGGAGGCGAGAGGCCCCGTGCACGCCGAGATCGACATCCGCGCCATCAACGAAGCCGTCCAGGCGGAGAGCGCCTTCGTCGACGAGATCCTCGCCCAGGCGGGCGAGGTGATCGTGGGCCAGCGCTACATGCTGGAGCGGCTGCTCATGGGCCTACTGACCGGTGGGCACGTCCTCCTCGAGGGCGTGCCGGGCCTCGCCAAGACCCTCACCGTCAAGACCCTCGCCCAGACCCTCGACGCGAGGTTCCAGCGGATCCAGTTCACGCCGGACCTGCTCCCCGCCGATCTGGTCGGCACCACCGTCTACAACCAGGCGACCGGGGCGTTCGCCGTGAGGCAGGGGCCGATCTTCGCCAACGTGGTCCTCGCCGACGAGATCAACCGCGCGCCGGCCAAGGTGCAGAGCGCGCTCCTCGAGGCGATGCAGGAGCGGCAGGTCACCATCGGCGACGCGACCTTCCCGCTCCCGAAGCCGTTCTTCGTCATGGCCACGCAGAACCCCGTGGAGCAGGAGGGCACCTACCCGCTCCCGGAGGCACAGGTCGATCGCTTCATGCTCATGGTGAAGGTCTTCTATCCGTCCCGTGACGAGGAGCGGCAGATCATGGACCGCGTCGCGGGCGGACCGCTGCCGAAGGTGCGGGCGGTGGTGCGGCCCGATCGGATCGAGCGGGCGCAGAAGGTGGTCGAGAAGATCTACGTGGATCCCAAGGTGAAGGACTACGTGGTCGATCTGGTCTTCGCCACCCGCGAGCCCTCCCGCGTGGGCCTGCGCGATCTCGAGCCCTACATCGAGTACGGCGCGAGCCCCCGCGCCAGCATCTTCCTGCTGCAGGCGGCGAAGGCCCACGCGTTCCTGCGCCGCCGCGGCTTCGTCACGCCGGAGGACGTGAAGGCGGTGGGCCTGGACGTGCTGCGGCACCGGGTGATCACCACCTACGAGGCCGAAGCCGAGACGGTCACGCCGGAGCGGATCGTGCAGCGGATCTTCGACCGCGTCGAAGTCCCGTAGGGAGAGGGAGCCACGTGGAGGAAGCGCTCCCCAAAGACCTCGTCTCCCGGATCCGGAAGATCGAGATCGGCACGCGGCGGGTGGTGAACGAGACGTTCGCCGGCCAGTACTCGTCGACGTTCAAAGGGCGCGGCATGGCCTTCTCGGAGGTCCGGCCGTACCAGCCCGGCGACGAGATCCGCACCATCGACTGGAACGTCACGGCGCGGATGCAGGAGCCCTTCGTCAAGGTCTTCACCGAGGAGCGGGAGCTCACGGTGATGCTCCTCGTGGATCTGTCGCGGAGCCAGGACTTCGGCACCGTCGACGCGACCAAGGGCGAGCTCGCGGCGGAGGTGGCGGCGCTGCTCTCGTTCTCCGCGATCACGAACAACGATCGCGTGGGCGCGATCCTCTTCACCGATCGGATCGAGCGGTTCGTGCCGCCCAAGAAGGGGCGCAAGCACGTGCTGGCGCTGATCGGCGAGATCCTCGCGGCGAAGCCGGAGGGGCGCGGCACCGATCTCGCCGGGGCCCTGGGGTTCCTGGGGCGGCTCCACCGCCGGCACGCGGTCACGTTCCTGCTCTCCGACTTCCTGATCCCCGGGGGCGGCTCCCACGAGCTCGCGCTGCGGGTGGCGGCGAGGCGATACGACCTCGTCCCGATCGCGATCCGGGATCCGCTGGAGGACGCGCTGCCCGCGCTGGGGCTCGCCGAGGTGGAGGATCCCGAGTCGGGCCGGACGGCCATCGTGGACCTGCGGGACGCCGGCGTCCGCAGGCGCTACGCCGAGACGATGAAGAAGCAGCGGGAGGCGCGCAGGCACCTCTTCCGCAAGCTGGATCTCGACCACGTGGAGATCGCCTGTGGCGAGGACTACGTGGGGCCGCTCCTCGGCTTCTTCCGCGCCAGGGCGCGGCGGCGGGGGGTGAGGTGAGGCGCGCCCTCCCCACGAGCTCCACGCGCCGCGGGCTCCGTGCCCGGCTGCTCGCAACGGTGCTCGGTTCCTCCCGCGCCCGATGGGCCATCGCGGCGGCGCTCGCGATCATGCCCCTCACGGCGATGGGGGAGGTGGACGGGACCGCCGCTGCCGGCGCCGCGCAGGTGCCCGAGCGATCGTCCGTGAAGACCTCCGGCACCGATGGTGCCGTGCCGCCCGCGCTCCCCCAGGCCCGGCCGCTCGGCTTCTCCGCCAAGGCGGAGCCGTCGCAGGTCGGGCTGGGGCGGCCCTTCGTCTACGAGATCGAGGTCCGCCACGATCCGGCGGACACCTACGCGCTCCCCCAGCCCCTCGCCCTCGGCGAGGCGACGGTGCGCAAGGTCGAGTCCTCTCGCGTGGAGCAGGGCGACGACGCCATCTCCCGCTTCCGCATCGAGTCCGCGCTCTACGATCGCCTCGGCGAGGCTGCGCTCCCCGACGTCGTCCTCTCCGTGACGGGGCCCGCGGGCGCGCGCGAGCTGCGGATCCCCGGCGCCCCGGTGACGGTGATCTCCACGTCCACCGGGGACGAGCTCGCCGGCATGCACCCGGCCCAGGAGCTGCGGGTTCCCTCGTTCCGGGTGGTGTGGATCGCGCTGGCCGCGCTGGTCGCCGCCGCTCTCGGCCTGCTCGCCTTTCGCCGGTGGCGATCGTGGCGCGCCCGCGTCGCTGCGACGCCCGCGCCCCCGCGCCCTCCCGAGGCGGTCGCGCTCGAGGCCCTCGCGGCCTTGCAGGCGGAGGCGCTGCCCGGCAAGGGGCGGGTCCGGGAGCACCACTTCCGGCTCTCCACGATCGTGCGGGCCTTCGTCGAGGCGAGCGGCGGGCCCGAGGCCCTGGAGCGCACCAGCGGCGAGCTGTTGGACGCGCTGCGCGAGCGGCCGCTCCCCGGCTTGGACGGCAGCGCGTTCGCCTCGTGGCTCGAGCGTGGAGACATGGTGCGCTACGCGGGGCTCGCGATCGACGCGGCGGCCGCGTCCGCGGACCTCGAGGAGGCCCGCGCCATGGTGCGCGCGGTGACCGAGGCGAAGCGCGCCGAGGCCGCGCGGGAGAAGGCCCTCGCTTCAGCACCCAAGGGCTCGACGATCGCCGGCGGCACGTCGCCCATCCCGGCGCGGGACGAGTCGATCCGCAAGGCCGCGCCTCGTCCGCTCCGGGCGGAGATCGTCGACGCCGACGACGTCGCCTCCGGGGAGGAGCGATGAAGCTCCTCGGCGTGGAGTTCGCCCAGCCCTGGGCGCTCCTCCTCCTCCTCGCGGTGCCGGTCGTGCTCCTCTCGTGGCGCCTGCAGGCGCGGCGCCGCCCGAAGGTCGCCTTCCCTCCGTTCATGGCGCTCCTGGCGGCAGGGCGGGGGCCGCTGGCGAGGCTCGGCTGGGTGCCGGGCGCGCTCGGCCTCCTCTGCCTCGCAGGCGCGGCGCTGGCGCTGGCGCGGCCGACGGTCGACGGCCCTTCGGCGCGGGATCTCTCGGTGGAGGGGATCGACATCGTGGTTGCGCTCGATCTCTCGACGTCGATGACCGCGGTGGACTTCCAGCCCAACGATCGGATCACGGTGGCGAAGGAGGTCCTCGACGGCTTCATCCAGCGCCGGCCCAACGATCGGCTGGGCCTGGTGGTGTTCGCGGGAGAGGCCTACACCCAGTGTCCGCTCACCCTCGACCATGGCGTGCTCAGGCAGGTGCTCGCGCAGGTGCGGATCGGCGGGATCCCGGACGGCACCGCCATCGGCAACGCGATCGGCACCTCGCTCAACCGCCTCCGCGACAGCGAGGCGAAGAGCCGCGTGATGATCCTCATCACGGACGGTGACTCGAACGCCGGCACCATCTCGCCCATGGAGGCGGCCGGGATGGCGAAGGAGCTGGGGATCCCCGTCTATACGATCCTGGTCGGCCGCAGGTGCGACGATCCGGCCGGCTGCAAGGTGCCGTTCCCGGCCGGGAACGACGTCTTCGGCAGGCCCGTCCTCAAGAACCTCCCCATCGCGGTGAACCCCAAGCTCCTCGAGGACATCGCCGGGGAGACCGGCGGCAACGCCTACATCGCCACGGATCGAGCGTCGCTGGAGGGACACCTCCAGGACGCCCTCGCCAGCTTCGAGAAGACCCGGATCGTGGAGTCGCGGCAGCTCTCCAACGTGGACGAGCGCTTCGATCGCTTCCTCCTCCCGGCGCTCGCCGCCGGCTGCCTCGGCGTGGTGCTCTCCGCGACGAGGCTGCGGAGGTTCCCGTGAGCGTGACGCCGATCCAGGTGGGCTTCCTGGGCTACGTCGTCCAACTCGCGAGGCCGGACCGGGCGTGGATGGTCGCGGCGACGGCGGCCTGCTGCGCGATCGCGGCGTACGGCGTCTGGGCGCGGAGGCGGGCGCTCGTCTCGGCGGCCCGCTCCGATCGACTCGCCGGCAAGCTCGCGGGCGGCCTCTCGCTCTCCCGGGTCGTCGCGCGATCGGCCTTGGCGGCGGCGGGGCTGCTCCTCCTCTCCGTCGCCCTCCTGCGCCCGCAGGTCGGCGAGAGGGCCGGCGTCGTCAAGCGCAAGGGCATCGATCTGGTGGTGGCGCTGGACGCGTCCCGCTCCATGCTCGCGCGGGACGTGCTCCCGTCGCGCCTCGATCGGGCCAAGCTCGAGCTCGCCGCGCTCTTCGATCGCCTGCAAGGCGATCGGGTGGGGCTCGTGGCATTTGCCGGCGAGGCCTTCGTGCAGTGCCCTCTCACCAGCGACTACGGCGCCGCCAAGCTCTTCCTGCGGGCGATCGATCCCGAGTCGATGCCGTCCCAGGGCACCGCCCTCGCCGCGGCCCTCGAAACCGCCGCCGGGATGTTCCGGGCGGCGGAGCACGGCGCCAAGACGAAGGTGGTGCTGCTCCTCACCGACGGCGAGGATCACGACGGCAACGTCTCCGCGGCGGCGTCCCGCCTGGCCGACGAGGGCGTGCGCGTCTACTCCCTCGGGATCGGCTCGCCGACGGGGACGCCGATCCCCATGCTCGATCGCAACGGCAAGGTCGCCGGATACCGGAGGGATCGCGACGGGCAGACCGTGATCACGCGGCTGGAGGACCGTCAGCTCCGCGACCTGGCCGCCGCGACGTCGGGGCGGTTCGTCGCGGGCACCGGATCCGACCTGGGGATGGGCGAGATCGCCGCGGAGCTCGACGCGCTGGACAAGACGGAGTCGGAGTCGCTGGCGACGGTGGAGTGGGGCGAGGCGTTCCCCTTCGTGGCGGGCCCCGGCTTCGCGCTGCTCTTCGCGGCGGCGATCGTGGGCGAGCGGAGGCGGGCGGCATGAGGGTGGCGCTGCTCCTCGCGTTCGCGCTCGTCCTCCCCGCCCCCGCGTCGGCGGGGATCTTCGAGGCCGCCGAGCCCAACGTGTCGGCGGGGAACGAAGCCCTCTCGCGGGGCGACGCCGCGACCGCCCTCGGCCACTACGAGAAGGCGATCGGGGCGCACCCCGACGCTGGCGAGGCCTGGTACGACAAGGGGCTGGCGCTCCACGCCCTGGGGCGCCACGAGGAGGCGGCGGAGGCCTTCACCCAGGCGCTGGCGCGCCGCAGGGACGGCAGTCTCGGCGCGAAGGACTACACGAACCTCGGCAACGCGCTGGCGGCGATGGACCGGCTGGACGACGCGATGCGCAGCTACCGCAGCGCCCTGGAGATCGATCCGGACGACGAGGTGGCGCGGCAGAACCTCGAGGTGCTCCTCCGCCGGAAGCAGCAGGATCCGCAGGACGGGCAGGAGCAGGATGGGGCGGATCCGTCGCAGCAGGACGAGGAGCGCCAGGACGGAGAGGATCCGTCGCAGCAGGACGAGCAGCGGCCGGACAGGGACGAGCAGTCGCAGCAGGACGGGCAGCGTCAAGGCGGGGAGGACCAGTCGCAGCAGGACGAGCAGCGTCAGGGCGGGGAGGACCAGTCGCAGCAGGACGAGCAGGAGCAGGGCGGGGAGGAGCCGTCGCAGCAGGGCGAGACGGAGTCCGAGGAGCGGGATGGACAGGCAGGGAGCGATCCTTCGCAGCAGGAGCAGGACGGCTCCACGCAGCAGGGCGATCCCCAGCAGGCCGGGGAGGATCCGGCGCAGCAGGGCGCCCACGGGCAGCGCGACGGGGAGCGGGGCGAAGCCGAAGCCGCCGCCGTCGGCGAGGGTGGGGACACGCCGGACGGCGAGGAGCGGGCCGTGCCCCTGCGGCAAAGCGACACCGAGCGGATCCTCGACTCGCTGCGCGGAAACGAGAAGAGCTTCCAGCTCTGGAGGAGCCAGGAGAAGGGAAGGCGGAGCGATGCGGAAAAAGACTGGTAGCCCGTGGGGCCGGCTCGCCGGCGGGCTCGCGATCGCGATCGCCGCGCTGGCGGCGCCCACGCCCTCCTTCGCCGGCGACGCCGTCGAGTATTACGCCTCCGTCGACCGCGATCGGATCGCCATCGACGAGACGCTGACCCTGACGGTGACGCTGACGACGCCCAGCAAGGAGCCCGAGAGCTTCGAGCTCCCCCGGCACCCCGACTTCGAGCTCGTCAGCCAGAGTCGCTCCGAGCAGATGTCCGTCTCCTTCGGCATGGGCAACTCGGGGGTCCGGAAGACGAAGATCTACACGCTGGTGCTCCGCCCCACGAAGCAGGGCGAGCTGGGGATCCTCCCCGGCTTCGCCGTCGCGGGCGGCAAGCGCTACGAGACGGGCAAGCTCACGGTGCGGGTGGGCGCCCCCGGCACCGGCGCTCCCCAGGCGCAGACCGCGCCGCAGCGCCGGACCTGGCCGTCCCCCTTCGGCGGCGGGTTCCCCAACATCCCGGGCCTCGACGACGACTTCGATCCCTTCGGTGCCTTCCGCCAGGATCGCCCGCCGCCCTCCGACTCCGACGTCGTGCTGCGGGCCTCGATCGATCGCCCCGAGGTCTACGTCGGCGAGCAGGTGACCCTCACCCTCTACCTGATGGCCCGCGCCGACGTGTCCGGCATCGAGAGCCTGCAGATGCCCAAGCTGGACGGCTTCTGGTCGGAGGAGATCGCTTCTCCCACGCAGATCAGCAGCGATACCCGCACGATCGACGGCGTGGCGTGGCGCTTCTACCTCCTGCGCAAGAGGGCGCTCTTCCCCTTGCGGGAGGGCGAGCTCACCATCGATCCCTCGCAGGTCGACGTGCTGGTGGGCGGACCCTTCTCTCGCAGGGTGAAGATGCGTCGCACGTCGGCCGAAGCAACGGTGACGGTGAAGGCGCTGCCTCCCGGGGCCCCCGCGGGCTTCCACCCCGCGAGCGTGGGCCGGTGGACCCTCGAGGCCGAGGCGGAGCCGCAGGTCGCCGCTCCCGGCGCTCCGATCACCGTGCGGGTGCGCGCGAGGGGCCACGGCAACCTCGGGAGCCTCGAGCTCCCGCGGCTCCCCGCGATCGACGGGATGAAGGCCTTCGATCCCACGCAGACCAGCGACACCGACGTGGTCCGGGACCGCTTCGGCGGCGCGCGAACGCAGGAGTACGTGCTGGTCCCGTCGCGCTCCGGCCCTTTCACCATCCCCTCGCTCGAGCTGCCGTACTTCGATCCGGGGACGGAAGAGTACGAGGTGGCGCGCACCGATCCGATCCGGGTGACGGTGCTCCCCGGCGGGACGAGCGATCCCTCGGGCGCGCCAGCGGTGGCGGACGGGACGGGTGACGACGGGGGCGGCCTCGCGCCGCTGCGCACCGCCACCACGATCGAGCCGGCCCGCACGCCGCTCTCGTCGCGCCCGTGGTTCCCGGTGGCGGTGGCCCTCCCGCCGCTGGCGCTCTTCGCCGCGCTCCTCGCGCCGCGCCTCTCCTCGCTGCGAAGAGGGCAGGGAGCCAGGGCAGGATCCGGCGGAGAGGCCCGGCGCAGGCTGGTCGCCGCCCGCGCCCTCGGCGAGCGGCGTGATCCCCGCTTCTACGACGAGCTCGATCTCGCGCTGCGCGCCGCGGTCGCGGAGGCGCTGGGTCGGGAGGCGGGAGGCCTGTCTCGCGGGCAGCTCTCGGAGGCCCTCGCCTCGGCCGGCTTCGCCGACGAGGTCGTGGCGGACGTCTGCCGCGCGCTCGACGACTGCGACATGGGACGGTTCGCGCCACACGGCGTGGACCCAGGCGCGGCGGCGACGATCCTCGAGCGCGCGACCCGCGCGGTCGAAGGCCTGCGACAGGGGGGACGGCGATGAGCTTCGATCGGGCCCAGGCGACCCGCCACGCCCTCGCGGGGAACGACGCGTACGCTTCCGGGGATTGGGACGGCGCCATCTCTGCTTACGAGGCGGCGCTCCAGGCGGGCGCGGACTCCTCCGACCTCTGGTTCAACCTGGGCAACGCCTGCTACCGCGCCGGGCAGACGGGCAAGGCGGCGCTCGCCTTCGAGAAGGCGCTCCGCCGGGATCCGGGAGACGAGCTGGCCCGCAAGAACCTCGAGCTGGTGCGATCGCAGGGGAGCCGCGGCGTGGTCGGTGGCCAGCGGCCGCCCTTCCTCGATCGGGTCGGCGCCCGCATCGATCCCGACGTGGCGTCGACGGCGCTCCTCGTCACCTGGCTGCTCGCCTTCGGCGTCCTCGCCGCGCGGCTCCGCCTGCGAAGCGCGGCGCTCCGTGCCGTGTCGGTGGCGCTGGCCGCAGTCCTCCTCGCCGGGAGCGCGATCGCCGGAGCCGCCACGTGGGCCGCGTCCCGGGTGCGGGAGGCCGGCTGGGCCGTCGTGTTGACGAAGGGCGAGGTGCGGGAGGCGCCCCAGACCGACGCGCGGGTGTCGTTCCCGATCGAGCCGACGGTCGCCGTGCGCAGGACCGCCACCGTGGGCCGGTACGTGCGAGTCGAGCTGCCGGGCGGGCTCTCCGGCTGGATCGAGTCCACCGCCGTGGCGCCGATCGATCCCTGAGGAGGAGGCCTCGCGGCGTCCCTGCGACGGGCTCCCAACCATCCACAGGCCGGCCGCACCTCGCCCCGGCGGGTAGGCCTATGCTCGCTCGCACCTTTCGGAACCATCCCCTCGTCTCCACCTTCGAGGGAAGGTCCCGATTCGCCATCAAGCAAGCGAGGGCTCGATCGATGGAGATGGAGTGGGACGATCCGCTGTACCGCTCGACGGTGTCGATTCTCGAGCACACGGCCGAGGCGATGAACCTCGACCTGAACATCCGCAAGCGCCTGCGGCATCCGGATCGCGCGATCATCACCACGTTCCCGGTGCGGATGGACGACGGCAGCATCGAGGTCTTTCACGGTTATCGCGTGCAACACAACAACACCCGAGGGCCCTTCAAGGGAGGCCTGCGCTACTCGCCGGACGTCAACCTGGGTGAGACCACGGCGCTGGCCATGCTCATGACCGTCAAGTGCGCGGTCATGGGGATCCCCTTCGGCGGCGCCAAGGGCGGCGTCCGCGTGGATCCCACCAAGCTGTCCAAGCGGGAGCTGCAGCGTCTCACCCGCCGCTTCACCACCGAGATCATCAACGACATCGGCCCCGAGTCCGACATCCCCGCGCCCGACATGGGCACCAACGAGCAGGTGATGTCGTGGATCATGGACACCTACTCGCAGGTCAAGGGACGGGCGATCCCGGCGGTCGTCACCGGGAAGCCGATCGCCGTCGGCGGCTCCCTCCTGAGGCAGCAGGCCACGGGCCGCGGCGTCATCTACATCGTCGAGGCGGGCGCGAAGCACCTCGGCATGGAGCTGGGCCCCGACGCGACCGCTGCGGTGCAGGGCTTCGGCAACGTCGGCGCCGAGGCGGCCTCGCGGCTCCACGAGCTGGGCGTCAAGGTCGTCGCGGTCGCCGACATCCGCGGCGGAATCCACGCGCGCAAGGGCCTCGACATCCCGGCCCTGCGCAGGTGGTTCGCGCAGAACGGCACCATCGCCCGCTTCCCCGGCAGCGAGCCCATCGACTCCCAGGCGATCCTCGAGCTCCCGGTCGACGTGCTCGTCCCGGCAGCCACCAACGGCGTCATCCACGAGAAGAACGTGGAGAAGCTGCGCTGCCGCATCCTCGCCGAGGGCGCCAACGGCCCCGTCACCGCGGCCGCGGACGCGATGCTCCGGGACAACGAGGACATCTTCGTGATCCCCGACGTGCTCGCCAACGCCGGCGGCGTCACCGTCTCCTACTTCGAGTGGGTGCAGTCGCTGCAGATGTTCTTCTGGTCCGCCGAGGAGATCGACCAGCGCCTCAAGCACCTGCTGACCAAGGCTTTTACCGAGGTGGTCGATCGGGCCAAGAAGGCCCACGTGGACATGCGCACCGCCGCGTTGATGCAGGGCATCGGGCGGGTCGCCGAGGCGATGTCGCTGCGCGGGCTTTTTCCTTGAGGCCCGGTCGAACTACCGGAGGAAGTACACGGCGAGGATCGCGAGCGGCAGCATCAGCGTCGCGATCCCCTGGAACATCGCCAGCCGCTTCATCCCGGCGGAGGCGTCCGCGCCTTCGGTGGCGAGCTGCGCCCCGACCTGCCTGCGCTTCATGATCGTCAGGAGGTTGAACACCACGGCGAACACGACGAGCAGGAGCTTGGCGTGGACGAAGCCGAGCTTGAACATGCCGCCTACCGCCGCCAGCGCGATGCCGGTCATGGGCGTCACGACGAGGCCGATCCACTCGAACGGCTCGAGCCGCTTCGTCACGGACCAGGCGGCCAGGCGCCCCTCGCGCCCCTGCGCCTTGCGGGCGGCGACCTGCGCGGCAGTGGTGCCGAGCAGCCCGACGAACCAGAACACGAACCCGAAGGTGTGGAAGAGCTTGAGGAGCGAGAAGGTGGTCATCGGCGGGTCTCGGTAGGAAGTCGGCAGCAGCCGGGTAGGGTCCGCTCAATTAACGGCACCGGCCTCTCCGGTCAACCTCGACGGACCGTCGAAAGATTCTTTGCCCATTGTCGCCGACCGTCGAAGGGCGCATGCTCGCGAAGCAGGTCTTCACGTGGGCGGAAGATGCACGTCCGTGTGATTGTCGAATACGGTTCAGCGTCCGGTGACGAGGCGGCCGGTCGACACGGCCTGTTCGGCGCGGTCGGGGTTGGGGCGGATCTGGACGAGGTTGAGGCCGAGGACCTTTCGCAGGCGCATCTTGGCGTGGCGGGCGATGAAGCGATCGAGGGGCTCGTCGATCACCTGCGCCTGCCGGAGCGCGGCGTGCCGCACGAAGCGCTCGCCGTCCTTGATCACCAGGAGGCCGGAGTGGGTGACGAGGCTCACCGCGCCCGGGACGGGGGCGCGCACCACGTTGACGAGCAGGCCCTCGGGGAGGGTGGCCGCGAGCTTCGCCGCGTCGGCGAGGGGGACGTACGGGATGGTGTGGGTCCCGGCGAAGGACGGCTGCCACGGCAGCGAACGCAGCTTCGTGCGCGCCTTCCACTCGGCCTCGTCGTAGGAGATGGACGCGGTGACGACCGCCTCGCCGCCGAGGCGGGCGGTGGCCTCCTCGAGGTAGCCCTTGCGCTGCAGATCCGGGAGCCACTGCGCCTCCATCAGGTGGAGGCGGTTGGCGAACGCGGGCGGCCTGCCGTCGGCATAGCGGATGTCGTCGAGGATCGGCTCGATCTCGGCGGGCGATCGCGCCTCGCCCGCCGCCATCGCCGTCTCGATGAGGGTGAGGCAGTCGACCGCGTCCCACCTCAGCCGCGGATCGGGATCGACGCCCGCGCCCTCGCCCAGGGGCGAGTTGCGGTACGGCGTGCCGAGGAAGGCCTGGGACGCGCTCTTGACCCGCTCCCATCCCGCCGCCGTCTCCGCGATCGCGGACGCGACCCTGGCCTCGACGCGAGGGGCCGGGTTCGACCGCGCCTGGAGCGGAAGGGCGAGCACGAGGAGCAGGGGAGCAAGCGGGCGGAGCATCTCTCTGGCGATGGTAGAGCGCCTGGGCGCTGCAAGGAAGCGGCAGGCGCCCGTCGCCTCCCGAAGCGCCATGGGGCTCGCGCCGACGAAGGGGAGAGATCAGCGCCTGCGAAGGGATCTCGCGCACGCGTCGCTGACGGCGAGGGCGTCGCCGGCGAAGACGCCGGCGATCCGAGCGTTCGACTGAACGCCGAGAAGCAGGGCGAACGCTGGAGGCGCGAGGAGCAGCACGGCCTCGCTCGCCTCGCCCTCACAAGGGCGCCCGGGTCGTGAGGCGGCCCCTGTCCGCGGCGAGGATGGAGGAGCGCCCGCGATCGCTTCGGGCTCCGCTGCGACCCCGAGGATGGCGGCGCGCGTGGACGGGTCGGCGCTGCCATGCGAGACGAGCGACCCGGCGCCCGCCAGGCCGAGGCGCGGATGCCAGGCGCAACGCCCCATGAGGACCAGCTTGTCCGCCCGCGCCACCTCCGCGAGGAGCCGCACCACCCCGACGCAGGGCGCGCGACCGACGGCGACGAACTCGCTCCCGGGATCGCGGGGCGTCACTTCCCCTGCGACGATTCCCGCCTCGGTCGCTCCTGCCTCGCCCTCCAGGCGACGAGCCTCCGCCGCCGGCGGCGCGGCCTCCACCACCAGCCAGTTCACGTCCGCGGCGGCCGCCGCCTCGAGCGCCGCGGCGATCGGCGCTGCGGCCAGGGCGCGCAGCGCGGGCGGCAGGGCGGCGTCTTGCAGGACCACCACGCGGTCGCCAGGCTCGACGAATCTGTCGAGCGCGGGCGCGCCCAGGGGCCTCGAGAGGGCGCCGGCGATCGCGCCTTCCGGATTCGGGACGGGCGGGGCGTCTTCCGGACCCCGCGCGAGGGGAAGGGGAGGGTGGGCGCGCCCGTTCCGATCGATGTTCATCTTTGACGCCTCGCGGCCTCGCCGCGGGGACGAGGACCCTCCAAGTTGAGCTTCATGAAGAACACACCGGGCACCACGCGGGAGGGGCCGATCGCTCCTGACACCAAAGAAGGGTTCCTCGAGACCCGGGATGGCACGCGGCTCTGGTACCGGATCGCCGGCAGCGGTCCTGCGATGGTGTGCCAGAACGGGGTGGGCGTCACCATCACCTTCTGGGAGGACCTGGCCGCCAGGTTCGCCACCAAGGGCTACTCCACCGTCGTCTGGGACTACCGCGGGCACGGCCGCTCGGACGACCCGAAGGACCCGCGGCGGTTCACGCTCGACACCTGCGTCGACGACCTCCTCTTCCTGCTGGACGAGCTCCACATCGATCGGGCCTGTCTCCTCGGGCACTCGATGGGGGCGCAGCTCGGCTGGGAGTTCTACCGCCTGCATCGCGATCGGGTGAGGGCGCTGGTGCCGACCCTGGGCACCTATCGCAACGCGATCTCCTCGTTCTACGACATGCCGCGGGTGGCGCCCCGCGTCTTCGACGTCGCGCGCCTGGTGAGCGAGACGATGCCCGGCGTGGTGAAGAGGCTGACGTCGATCCCCGCCTCGCAGCCGCGGCTCGCAGACCGGGTGATGCGGGGCCTGTCGATCGTGCATCCCACCCTGTCGCCGAAGGATTGGGTGCCCGGCTACCTGCAGCACATGGCGCGCCTCGATCCCCGGGTCTTCTTCGCGCTCGCGCGGGGCATCCGCGATCACGACGCGTCGGATCTTCTCCCCGAGATCGACGTGCCGGTGCTGGTGGTGGCGGGGGACCGCGACTTCTTCTGCCCGCCCCGCGTCGCCCGCGAGATGGCCGACAAGATCCCGAACGCGGAGCTCCTCATGATCCCGGGCGGATCCCACGCCGCGATCATCGAGCAGCCGGCGCTGGTGGATCTGCGCCTGCAGCGCTTCCTCTCCTCGCGCGTCTTTCCCGACGCCGCGCCCGCCGCCGCCACCGGGCACCTCGCGCTGCTGCCGGGTGGCCTCCCCGACGCCGCGCCGGAGTTCGCCGAGCGGCCTCCCGAGCAGCCGGCGACCGGCGCCGGCGCGGGCGGGTCCGAGGATTCCTGACGAGCTCGCGCCTCGTCGACGTCGGGCGAAGGTCGTCGGTGCGAGCCGCTCTTCGACGTCGTGACCCGGGAGGCGCGCGGTTGACCGGTCGCGCGCGAGGCGGGATCATCGGCGCATGGAGGTCTTCATGCGCCGCACGCTCGCAGCCGTTCTCCTCGCTTCCACGCTCCCCCTCACCGCCCTCGCGCAGGACGGAGGCGACGCTGCCGAGGCGACCGCGCCGGAGGAGACGCCCGAGCAGAAGAGGGCGCGACTCGAGTCGGAGCGCGACGCCGCCCGCATCAAGGCGCTGAATTACGGCCTGCCCTGGTACACCCAGGAGGCGGCGGACAAGCAGAAGGAGCTCGACGACATGGACGGCAAGACCGCGTCGGAGGACGGGGCGGCCGAGGACTGAATCCCCGCCGCGAGATGGCGTCCAGAGTGCTCGTCGAGCGTTCCCACAGTGAAAAGGCCGCTTTCAGCCGTCGCGCTTCGTGACCTCGCGGATCACCGAGGTGGCGTAGGCCCCCGGGGGCAGCTCGAAGGAGAGCGCGAGCGCGTCCTCGTCCCTCTCGATCGAGATCCGCACGGGGAGCCGAAGCGCCCGGCGCGCGCCTTGCGCGTCCCGGCTGCGAGCGAGGTGCTCGATCCCCACGCCAGTGGTCGCCAGCACGGCCGCCTCCAGCGCGGCCGCGTCGCCCATGGGCTCGGGGCGCACCCGCGAGCCCACCATCGGCCCGGTGATGGAGCACTCGAACGAGGCGACGCGTGGCGCGTCCGCCGCGGGATCCTCGCAGACGAAGAGGCCGCCGCTGCCCAGCTTCTGGAGCACGTCCCCCGCCAGCGGCGCGTCCCAGGTCCGATCCCGCAGGCGCTGGGCGAGCACCAGGTTGAAGACCTCGCTCTGGAACGCGCTCACCAGGAACCGTCGCAGCTTGGGATCGCGCCGGGCCCTCTGCGCGCGGGGATCGTCCTGTCCAAGCAGGAGCAGCCGCCCCACCTCCGCGTTGTCGCCCCTCCTGCCGAAGCGCTGGGCGCCGTAGAAGTTGGGGAGCCCGCGGCCCTCCAGGGCTGCGGCGATCGCGCGGGCGCGCGCCTCTCCTTCGGCGTCGACGCCGCGGAGGACCACGCGGAAGGCGTTCCCGCGCAGGTGGCCGGTGCGCAGCTTGTTGCCGTGGCGCTTCGCCTCGAGCACGCGGAAGCCGTCGCCCTCCAGCCCCGCGGCGCGCTCCGCCGGCACCCCCGCGACGCTAATCCACTGGGTGGTGACGGCCTGGCGGTCCTTCTGTCCGGCCACGCCGACGTCGCGGGGGTTCGCGGCGAGGGCCCGCGCCACCGCGTCGGCGACCTCGCGGGTGTCGCGGCCCGCCTTCTCCACCAGCAGGAAGAGGTGCTCGCCCTCGCCGCTCGGCAGGTAGGCCGGGATCTCGTCGACGCGAAAGTCCTCGGGCACCGCCTTGAACAGCGCGGCGACGCCAGGGAGATCCGCGGTCACGTAGGGGAGGGACATCGCGACCTGGTGCCGTCGACGTCAGCGGTCGAAGGCGGTGCGCTCGCGCTCGGCCTTCTCGTACATGGTGACGCCCTCGGAGGCGATGCCGAACGAGCGGGTGAGCGCCTTGGCCCACAGGGCGCCGTCCTTCACGTTCCTCGGAGCGGTGAAGGCGACGCCGCCCTTGGCGCCCTGGCCCACGAAGGCGGAGAGCACCTTCTCGAACTCGGCGCGCTTGGCCGCGTCGGGGTGCTGGACCATCGCCTTGCGCAGCTTGCCGTCGGTGTCGACGCCCAGGCCCACCCGGATCTTCTCGCGGGTCTTCGGCACCTCGAGATCGACGAAGGAGAGGAAGCCCAGGCGATCCTTCGCGGAGAGCAGATCGAGATCGACGGGGCGCCAGGGCACGAGCTGCACGCGGGAGCCGGCGGTGCGATCGCCCTTGTAGACGGTGAGCACCACCACCGAGAGATCGTCCTGGGCGAGCTGCAGCTTCAGCTTGTCGGCGAGGCGCTGCTGCCCGTGGGTGTCGATCGAGAAGTCCTTGGCGGTGAACTTCGCCGCGCCGGGGAAGAAGGCGTCGACGGGGAGGCTGTCGCGGCGCAGCCACTCCACGAGATCCCAGGTGTCCAGGGTGGAGAGGTCGCGGAAGGCGTGCCCCGGGATGGCGCGGTTGCGGCCCACGCCGCTGCGGATCGCCTTGCGCAGCTCGGCGTCGCTCCGCTGGGCGAGGAAGGCGCCGTCGGTGAGATCGGGGAGGGTGCCGAGGCGGGGCTTGCCCTCGAGGGCCTTGCTCCACGTGGCGGAGCCGCGCCCGTCGGGGCCGTGGCAGGCCGCGCACTCGGTGCGGAAGAGGGCCTCACCGTGGACGGCGTCGCCGCGGAGCACGCGCTCCTGGGCGAGGGACGCGGCGGGCGAGAGGGACAGCGAGGCGGCGACGAGGAAACCGAAGGTGCGCATGAGAGTCTCCTCTTAGCGGGGGGCGACGGGGCCGCGGCCCCTGGGGGCGCGCTCCCGCGCGGACGGCTGATCCAGATCCTTCTTCTCCTCGAAGGCAGGCCACGCGCGGACGCTCTCGGCGAGGCCGAAGCGGAAGCGGACGTGGCAGCGCAGGCAGGCCTGCTCCTGCACTTCCTGGAGGGTGTTCAGCGCGGCGGCGCGCGGCGCGTCGCCAGTGAGGCTTCCGGCGCGGTCCGCGAGGAGCTTCGCCAGGTCGTCGAACTCGATGGCGTGGGCGAGGTGGCGCTCGGGCGCCTTCCCCGCGATCTTGGCCACCTGCTCGCGAACCGCTTCGACGGCGCCCTGCGCCTGGGGCGTGCCGGCGGCGCGCTCCAGCGCCATCCACCGCTTGCCCAGCTCCTTCATCACGCCGTCGATGTCGCGATCGCTGGGGCCCTTGCCGGCGACGAGCTCCTCGGCGCGATCGTTCACGCCGCGGGCCGAGCTGTTCATGGCCGGGGGCTCCACGCCGACGTAGGCCATGAACTTCACCTTGTGCCCAGACTTGCCGTCGGCCCGAGCGAGCTGGATCTCGTAGGCGCCTGTCGTACCTGGAGTGAAGTGAATGCCGTACATGCCCGAGGACGCCGTGCCCACCCGGTGCACCTCGAAGGTGCGGGCCTTCTCCGGACCGCTGACGGTCGCCACCAGCTTCAGGCCGGTCGCGGGCTTGCGATCGCCGAGGAAGGGATCGGGGATGTGGAGGATCTCCTGGATCTTCCAGACGAGCTCGACCGGGGTGTTCGCCTTGGGCCGGCCGGGCTTCACCGAGTACACGTACTGGAAGTCGTCGACCCGCACGCTGCTGCGGGCCTCGGCGGGCTCCGCGATCGGCGCGCGCGGCGCGGCCGCGGCCTCGGGCTGCGCCACGACCGGCATCCCCTGGAACTCGGGCGGCGGGGGAGGGGGCTCGTCCTTCGCGGGGGCGGCCATCTTCGCCGCCTCCTCGGGAGACGGCGTCACCACCTTCGGCAGCTCCTCCACCTTCGTGCCCGGCGCGATGATGGGGCGCTTCGGCGCCGGGGCGGCGGGGGCCTCGGGGGCGGCCTCCGGCTCATTCGCCTCCGCAGGAGCGGCGGGCGCGGTGACGGGGGCCTTCACCGGCTTCTTGGCGCCGGCGGCGAAGGCCATGCCCACGACGAGGAGGCCTGCCACGAGGGAGGCGCGCGCGAGGCGTCGAGATGTCGGGAGCGGGTTGCTCTCCCCGTGAAGACGAGATCGTGGCGACGGATTCTTCGATCGCCCAGAGGGATGACGACGCACGGGGACCTCGCTTGTGACACTAGGGTGTTGCCCACCCGCCGCCGGCGCTCCAGCGGAGCTCGTCGTCGAGGGTGAACCGGAGGAGCTCGGGGGTGAGGGGCGGCTCGAGCTTGCGGCCGTTCACGTAGATCGAGGGCGTGCCCTGGATCCCGAGGCGCTGGCCTTCCGCCTTCTGCTTCTCGACCACGGGGCTCAGCTCGTCGGCGGCGACGGCCTTGACGAGCGCCTGGGGATCGAGGCCCACCTGGGCGACGAGCTGCTTGATCACGTCGACCGAGAGGCGCTGCTGGTTCTCGAAGATCTTGTCGTGGAGCTCCCAGAACTTCCCGTGGCGCGCCGCGAACACCGTCGCCTGCGCCGCGCTCGAAGCGTTGGAGTGCATGGGGAGGGGGAAGTGCATGAAGCAGAGCCTCACGTCCTTGCGCTCCGCCACGATCCCCTCGAGGAGCGGCCGCACGGCGGCGCAGTGCGGGCACTCGAAGTCGGAGAACTCGACGAGCTGCAGCGGCGCGTCCTCGGGGCCCCGGCACGCCGCGGTCGAGGTGTCGATGGTCTGCCGCTGGGCCTTCTCGAAGGAGCGGTAGTAGCGGTTGTACGCGGTGAGCGCCTCGGAGCGCCCCGCGCCGGCCCTCAGGTAGGAGGCGAGGAGCGAGAGCCCGCGCAGGGCGTTGTCCTTGCACGCGTAGTTCTCACGGAGGCAGCCGGCGAGGGTGTAGGGGCTGCCGTCGAAGACGAACTCGTCCTGGGCGGCCTCCACCAGCGTGTCGCGCAGGTAGGCGGGGACGCTCTCCATGGGGAAGCCGGGGAGTGCGGCGGCGAGCTCCTCGGCGGAGCGCGCCGCCGGCCTGGCCGCCGCCGGGGTCGACGGTGCGGCGGAGGGCTCCGCCCGGACGGGCGTGCCCCGGGTGCCTTCGCGCGCACAGGACGCGGCGACGAGCGAAAGGGCGAAAAGGACGATCGTGAGCTTGCGCATGCTGGCTGGGAACCCTTCGCGTTCGTCGGATCGGCGGCATCCTAGCGAACGCCAGTCAAGATTGTAAAGGCAGGTTCTCCCTGCTAATCCCGCTTTTTGAAAGCCGAAAACGAGCCCTCGGCCCACGCGTGAACGAATGGCGAGCCGGATCCTGACCGAGAAAAAAACCGACGTCGCGGTGTCGGACGAGCGCCCGCTCGTGCCCCCGCCGCCGCCGGCGGAGGCCTTGCGCGAGCAGGTTTCCGAGAGCATCACAAAGAGTGAAGGGTGGACGCCGCGGCCCGGGGCCGACGGCAGGCCGTGGTGGGAGAGCTATTTCGGCCCCGACTACCCGCTCCTCTATCCGGAGAAGTCCCGCGAGTCGGGGGAGACGGAGGTCCGCGCGATCCTCGCGGCCCTCGCGCTGCGGCCCGGCGCCCGCATCGTGGACGTGGGCTGCGGAGCGGGCCGGCACACGCTCGCCCTCGCCAAGCGCGGCTTTCGCGTCGCGGGGATCGATCGCTCGCCCGATCGGCTGTCCGCCGCGTCGATCGCGCGGGACGCGGAGGGGCTCGAACTGGAGCTGCGCCTCGCCGACATGCGCGCGCTGCCGCTCGAGGGGATCCCTCCCGCCGACGCCGTGCTCTCCCTCTTCACGTCGTTCGGCTACTTCGGCGACGCCGAGAACGAGCAGGTGGCCAGGGGCATGGCCGCCACCCTGGCGCCGGGCGGCAGGCTCCTCCTCGACCTGAACAACCGCGAGCTCCTCGAGGAGGCCGACGGCATGCGCACCTGGTCGGTGCGACCCGGCGGCTATCTCCTCGACGAATATGGATTCGACGGCGGTGCGCGCCGGTTCCACGGCTCCCGGACCCTGCTCGTGGGCGGCAGCGAACGACGTTTCGTCTTCGACCATCGCGCCTACTCCGAACAGGAGATCCGCGGGCTCCTCAAGCGTGCGGGCCTCCGCGTGCTCGCCGTCTACGGATCCCTCGAGCGCACTCCGTTCAACCTGAGGTCCCCGAGGATGGTGGTCCTCGCCGAGAAGCCGTGAGCGCGTCGTTACCCAAAGTTTGCATGATCCACACCGGCGGCACCCTGGGGATGACCGGGGGCCGGCCGGGGCCGCTGAGGCCGGGGCACTTCGAGGAGGCGCTGCGGGAGCGGGTCCCCGAGCTGTGGCGCATTGCCGACATCTCGTTCGAGATCCACGCCAACGTCGACTCGTCGGAGATCGATCCGGAGCTGTGGCAGTCGCTGGCGAGGCGGATCCACGAGCGGATGCCGGGCTTCGATGGCGTGGTGGTCTCCCACGGGACCGACACCATGGCGTACACCGCCGCGGCGCTGTCGTTCATGCTGCGCGATCTGCCGAGGCCGGTGGTCCTCACCGGCTCGCAGGTGCCGCTGGGCGAGATCCGCACCGACGCCAGGCTCAACCTCATCGACGCCGTCACCGCGGCCGCGCGGGGCCCGGAGCTCCCCGAGGTGGCGATCTGCTTCGACTCGAAGCTCTATCGCGGCAACCGCGCCCGGAAGCAGAAGATCGCCGAGTACGACGCCTTCGCGTCTCCCAACCTGCCGCCCCTCGGCGGCCTGGGCGTCGAGGTGACCATCGCGCCGGCGCGGCCACCGACGGGCGCTTTCCGCCTCCTCGATCGCCTCGAGACCCGCGTGCACTGGATGCAGGTCCATCCGGGGATCGATCCGGCGCCGCACCTCGCGCACCTCGCTTCGGGGCAGGTGAAGGGTCTCCTGGTCTCGGCCTACGGCGCGGGGAACTTCCCGATGCAGGGCCCGCGCTCGCTGCTGCCCCTGTTCCGCCTGGCGCGGGATCGCGGCATCCCGGCGCTGGTGGTGTCGCAGTCGGAGAAGAACGCCGTTTCGCTGTCGCTCTACGAGTCGGGCGCGGCGGCCCTGGAGCTCGGCGCGATCGGCGGCGGCGACATGACCCCCGAGGCGGCGGTGGTGAAGCTGATGCACGCCCTCGCGTACGGCGAGGGCGTCGACGGCGTCCGCGCGCTGCTCCTCTCGGACCTGGCCGGCGAGCGAACCCCCGGCACCTGAACGGATCGGCCGTTCGACGGATCAGGGCGGGGGAGGCACCACGATGGGCTCCGGCTCCTCCCGGGGCTCGGGCCCGCCGGCGGGGCCTTCGCTGGGCGGCACCGTCCCCTCCGCCGGCGGCGTCTCGTCTCCGGCGGGCGCTTCATCATCCTGCCGGGGCTCGACTTTGGGCGCGTCCCGCTGCGGCGGCTCGCCCGCGCGGTTGCTGCCGGGCAGCGCCCTGGGCCTGGTGAGCGCGACGAACGCCTCGTCCTCCCGCACCACCGAGAAGTCGTCGCTGGTGCGGGCCTCCATGCGCCAGCGGGTCGGATCCGCTTCGATCGCGGGGCGGAGTGCGGCGACCACGGCGGCCGCGCCGGCGCCGATCCTCGCGAGGAGCCGCGCCCGCGCGAAGTGCAGCCGCGCCGCGGTCTCGTCGAGCGCCGCCGCCCGCTCCAGGAGATCCCGGGCGTCGTCCGGCCGCTCCTCGTCGAGGGCGTCCTCCGCCGCCGCGACGAGGAGGCGGGACGCCTGGACCCAGGTGTCGATCGGGATCACGTCGCCGGTGTGAAACCCGCCGGCGCGCGTGCCCGTGGCGAGCGCCGCCGCGCCGTCGCCGAGGAGGACGAGGCGCGCCTCCCTCGCCATCGCCCGGAGGATCCCGATCGTCCGGCCATCGGCCTCGAGCGTCACCACCCACGCCTCGCCCCACCTGGGGTGATCGCCGCGGCGGAGAGACAGCCGCCACCCCTCGAGGCGCCCCTCCAGCGCCGCCGCGTCGCCGTTCACCAACGGTGGAATTTCTGTGCACGGTGCCAACGCGTGGCAGGCGGCCTCTCGAAGGCTCGCACCCGAGACGAACCGCTCCGCGATCTCGTCGGCCTCGGCGCCGTCCACGACGGCGATCGTCCTGCCGGCGCCGGAGGGGAGGAGGGACGTGAACGTCAACCGCGGCGGGAGGCCATCCACCCGATCCAGCTCCGCCACGATCGCCCGGGGCCGCTCCCCCTCCTCGACCTCCACGCCGACGAGCTCCCGGACCCGCAGGACCGATTCGTCAGGACGTACGCGCTGGGCGCATCCGATCATCCCCGCGAGCAGCAGGGAGGCGACGGCCAGGATCTTCACTCCTCCACCGGGATGGCGACCCGCCTCACGAAGGTCGCACCGCGGCCGTCAGTGGCGATCGCTTCGAAGTATGCAGTCGAGCCGATCGCGTCCTGCCCTGCCTCCACCGCCACGCAGGATCCCGAGGGCGCGCAATCGGCGAGCGGGATCACGGTCACCGTGGGGGCTCCCGGCACCCACGCGCGCCTCCACCGCGTCGTCGTCCCTGCCGCAACCGGCACGGCCTCGAGGAGCGCCGGCTCTCCCGCGCGCAGCTCGTCCGGCACCGTCAACTCCACCGACGGTGGATCGACCTGCGGCGCCACCCGCACCACCACCACGTCCGGCGCGCTCGCGTATGGTCCACCGTCGCGAGCGGTGAACCGGAACGAGAGCGCGACGCCGGTCGCGCCCTCCGGGATCGCCGGCGCGGCGAACGTCCGGTCCACGATGCCGGGGAGGCAGCCCGCCTCGGGCTCGAGGGCCACCGGCGGCCCGGCGACCTGCTCCCAGCAGGACTCCACAGTTCTGGGAGACGCGGCGCCCCGCAGGACGACCTCGTCTCCTGGTGAGAAAGGCGCACACCATTCGGCCGAGGCCGGGCCGCAGGCAGGGGCGCCTTCCGCCTGGAGCGGGGGGACGTCGGTGGGCGGCCGCCACGCGAGGACCACCGCCGCCGGCGCCGCGCGCACCCGGTTGTACTGGGCTTCGAACGCGATCCCGACCGTGCGCGGCGAGCCGGGCTCCGGGCGCAGCACGAACTTCAGGTCCTGGGAGATCCCCTCGCTGGTCAGCGAAGCGTCTTCGAAGCGCGGTTCGCCGACGAGAGGCCGCCAGCCCCAGAGGGTGTTGGTCTGCAGGCCGCTTGGATCGCCGTGCCTGGCGTAGAGAACCACCTCCTGGGGGTACGTCGCCTGTGGCCGCTCCACCGCGACCAGCGGCCCCGGGGCCTGGAAGGCCGCTGGCATCACGTCGACCGCCGCGTTGGGAGGAGACCGCCGCGCATCCCGCTCGCGGACGAAGACGCGCACGTAGTCGGGCGGCGCGCAGAACGGACGATCGGGAGAAGGCGCGCCATCGGCGCGGCAGAGCGGGCTGCGGTTGGTGCCGTCGCCGCGGTGGGCGTCGAGTCGGAAGGTGAGGACGCCGGCTCGGGCAGGCGCCTCGAAGGACGCCTCTCCGTCGCACGGGTCTTCGAGGGTGACGGGCGCGCCCTCCACCTTCGTCCAGCAGAACGAAGGCGGCCGCGCCCGGCACTCATCGGGGTCGTCGTCGTCCAGGCAGGCGGCGTCGACGAAGGCGGGTTGGGGGAGCTGGACGCGGGCTCGCCGCAGCACCTCCTGATCGGCGCCGCCCAGCACCACGGGCGCAGGCTCGATCTGCTCCGGCCGGTCCACGATCTCGATCGCCACCCGATCGGCGGAGAAGCGGGCGCCGTCGCCAACCAGGAGCCGGAACACGAGCCGATCGCCGCCGAGGGCGTCTCGGGGAGGCGCGACGAAGCGCGCCACCGTCGCCGACGGATCGTCGAGCGCCACCCTCGGCCCCTCTTCCTGGGACCAGAGGAACGTGATCGCCCTGCCGTCCTCGCCTCGCGAGCTGCCTCTCCCGTCCAGGAGCACAACATCGCCGGCCAGCGCCTTGCGATCGGGGCCCGCCGTCGCGAGGGGGCCGCCGCTCGGGACGCCAGCGGGGACCTCGCCCTTGCCGCCCGACCCGCCTGGGTCGAAGGAGCCGCCCATGTCGGCGGACGCAGCGCAGCCCGCCGCGATCGCCAGCGAGAGGAGTGGTGAAAAGAGGCGCACGATCGCATCCTACCTCCCACGTTCGGATTTTCGTCTTCCGTGGAGAGGCCATGAGGCACCCGCTGATCGGTTCGCTGCTGCTGGCCGCCTCCTGCGCGGGTTCTCAGGCGGTGCAGCCGGAGCCGCCCAGGGTGGAGACGGACGGTCCCGGCATCGGCAGGATGCTCGAACTCGAGCTCGAGGAGAACGGCCCGCTCATCCTGCGGGCGGTCACGGGGCGCGTCACGGTCGTCTGCGTGATCCGCGAGGGGGGCGGCCCGGTGGTGCAGGCGTGCGCCGACGCGGCGGCGCGCTTCGCCGATCGCATCACCGTGGTGGGGCTGGACACCACCGGTGGCGTCGATCCTCGCCTCGTCCCGTTCCGGATCTACCCCGACCCGGAGGGGGCCCAGCTCCAGGAGAGGCTCGGCCTGGATCCCGAACCGAAGGTGCTCGCCACCGACAAGCGGGGTAGGGTGTCGAGGGTCCTGGCGGAGTCCGACCTCGACGTCTTGGATGCATCCCTCCGCAGGTTGGTGGAGTGACGGCCGAGCAAACGGGCGATAGCCTCTCTCGTGTGAATCCGTGCCCAGGGCCTTGTTCGGACGCCACCGGGCCGCGTACAGTCGGTGCCTGTCGCATGATTGACGACCCCCGGAGCCAGGGCTATAAGGCGGCGCTGCAGCCGCCTGCACCCGCCCGTACCGCGCCTCTGCGATGCGTGTCCGGTGCTACGCCCAAGGGTCGATCATGTTTCGTCCGAGCCTCCTCCTCGTCACCCTCGCGGCCCTGGCCGCCGGTGGAGCGAACCTCTATCTGGGAGGCGTCGAAGCGGTTCGGAGCGCGGAGCGCAGGCTGGACGAGCGCCTGGATCGCGCCGCGAAGTCCCTGCGCACCGTCCTGGCAGAGGATGCCCAGCGCGCGGCGAAGGCCGACGTGGCCGCCGATCCCGACGCCCCCGCGAGCGCCCCCGCCGCCTTCGACGACGGCCAGGCCCGCCGGCTCTCCGCCCTCGCCGGCGCCGACGTCACGCTCGTCCGCGCTGGAAAGGTGGAGGCCTCGAGCCTCGGCGCGTCGGCGCGGGCCGAGCTGGCGCGGGCTGCCGCGGCAGCCTCCGCCGCCTCGTTCGGGGCCGGAGAGATCCCCGGCGACGAGCTCGAGCTCTTCGGGCTCCCCCTGCCCCTCTTCGCCTCCGACCGCGCTGCGTGGCGCGGGCACGGCGGCACGGTTCCCGGCGTCGAGAAGCTGGAGGTCGTGGTCTCGGTGTCCACGCTGGACGCCTACGGCGCCATCGCCTCGGCCCAGAAGCGCGAGCTCGCGATCGGCGCAGGTCTCCTCGTCTTCGCGCTGATCGTGATCGTCTCGTCCTCCCGCCGCAAGGAGTCGAGCTCGGCGATCTCGTCGATGGCCGACGTCGCCGAGCGCGCGGCCGACGGCGACGCCACCGCCCACGCCGCGGAGTACCACCCCGGCGATCTCGGCAGGCTGGCGAGGGCGCTGAACCGCCTCTCCACCCGATCCCGGCAGACGAGCGCCACCTACCAGGCGTCCGCACAGTACGCGCTGCCTAATCGAGCCGAGGAGGAGCCTCCCGAGGACGTGTCCGATTCCTTCCCCTTCGGCGGACCGTCGCAGATGGGCACCTCGCCGGGGCCGGTCGCCGCTGCCGAGCCCGAGGGGCCGGAGGCGTCGTCGTTCGACGACACGATCGGGAGCGCCCCCGACGCGATCGGCTCGCCGACGCCGGGGCCGTTCGCCGATCCGTTCGGCAAGACCCCGGGCGTGGTCGGCGCCGAGGTGGCCGCCTCCGAGGCGGAGACCACGGAGGCGCCCACCTGGGAGAAGACCCGGACGCCGGCGACGCAGGAGCCGGAGCCGGCCCCGAGCCCCGAGCCTTCCAGGCCCGGCCCGCCTCCTCCCGCCGACCCCTATGGCCAGGCCATCGCCGAGGCGGCGGGCGGCGGGACCTTCAACCCCGAGGCCACCGTGGTGGCGGCGATCCCCGAGGCGCTCCTGCGGGCCACCAGCCGCGCCGCCGCGCCGAAGGTGGAGATCGATCCGGAGGAGCTGCACATCGAGCAGGTCTTCCAGGAGTTCCTCAGGCTGCGCTCCGAGTGCGGCGAGTCCACCGCCGGACTGACCCTGGAGAAGTTCGCGGCGAAGCTGCGGAACAACCGGGCCCAGCTCATGGAGAAATACCGCTGTCGGACCGTGAGGTTCACCGCCTACGTCAAGGACGGAAAGGCGGCGCTCAAGGCGTCCCCGGTGAAGGAATCCGCCTGACGGGTCCGGCGGCGCGTCCTCCCGGTTCGCCGATTCCCCCACCACCCCGAGGATTTGATCTATGCTGGAGCTCCGGTCGGGCGATCCCGCCGGCGCCACCCTCCCTTCTTTGATGGGGAAGCTCTCCTATGGAACGGGCCGACGCCATCCTTGCCGGATCCGGTCGTGAGCGTGAGCTCGGGGCAATCCTCGGCGAGTTCGGGCTCGTGTCGGGCGGTGCCACCAGACGTGTGATCGTCACGGGGCCCATCGGGATCGGCAAGTCCTGGCTGCTGGACGCGGCGCAGCGGGCCTTCGTGGCCCAGGGAGTCGCCGTCGCCAGGGGTGGACGCGGCGCCTCGACGGCCCTGGGCGTGGCCCGGGATCTCGCCGCGTCCCTCCTCGACATCGCCAGGGTCCACGCATCCCCCGCAGAGCTCGACGCCATCAACGATCGCCTCCTCTGTCTCCTCGGCACTCCCGAGAGCGAACCCGAGGACGACCCCGAGGCGCGCCGCGCCGCGCGCCTGCGCCAGGTCGAGATCCTCGCCGAGCTCTTTTCCGTCGCCGGCAGGCGGGGTGCGGTCGTCGTCCTCGACGACATGGAGACGGCCGACCCTGGCTCGAGGGATCTCCTCGCCGCGGTGGTGGCGGGCCTCTCGGCCCCCGGCGCGGGCTCGGGCCTCCTCCTGGTGGCTTCCTGGCAGGACCCGCCGGCAGGCGGCCTCGCCCAGAGGCTCGAGGCGCTCCCCGGCATCGAGGTGGAGCTCTCCAGCCTGGACGTCGACGGCGTCCGCTCGTTCCTCGCCGGGGCGAGGCTCGCCGAGCGCCTCCTCGAGCGCACCGAAGGGATCCCCTCGCGGTTGGAGGAGATGCTCCTCCCGCGCCCCGCCGATCTCGCCAGCAGGCGCTTCGCGCGGCTCAATCCGCTCTCGAGGCGCTGCGCCCTCGTGGCCGCGCTCCTGGGCCGGCCCGCGCCGGGATCGCTGCTGCGGGAGGTCGCCGGGCCCGAGGCGAGCCTTGCCCACCTGGACGAGCTGGTGGAGGGGAGGTTCCTCTCCCTGCGGCTGACCTCGGGTCAGCCCGTCTACGAGGTGATCCGCGAGGTCGACAGGTCCAGGCTCCTCGACGGCGCCTCCTTCGACGAGCGGTGCGAGCTGCACGTCGCCATCGCCGAGAAGCTGGAGGCGATCGACGGGGACACCGAGGAGATCGCCCGCCACTGGCTCGCCGGCGATCCCGCCGGGCGGGGCGCCGAGGCGGCCTTGCGAGCAGCCGAAGACCTGGTGGGGCGCCATGCGTACGACGCGGCGGCCGAGCTCTACCGGGAGGCCCTCGCCCATCGGAGCGATCGCGCTGCGGCGCTGCATCTGCGGCTCTCCGAGGTGCTGGAGGCGGGCGGCGACTCGATCGGCGCGCTCCGGCACCTGGGCCTCGCCCGCCGCGGCGCCGACGACGCCGAAGCCCGCGGGATCCGCGCCAGGGCCGCGAGGATCTGCGCCGCCATCGGGAAGACCACCCAGGCGCTGCGCCTGGCGGAGCGGGTCCTCGGCGGCTCGCGCCTCCCCGCCGCCGACGATCCGGCCGGCGCTTCTGCGTACTCGGTCGTCTGCGAAGCCCGCTTCCTCCAGGGCAGGTACGCAGAGGCGATCGCCGCCTGCGCCGAAGGGATCGAGCGCGCGCATTTCGACGCCCACTCGCGCATCCTCCTCCGCAACACCCTTGGGAAGGCGCTCATCAACCTCGGCTCCTACGAGGAGGCGTCCCGGGCCTTCGCCGAGAACGTGGTCGAGGCGGACGCGGCGGGCCTCTATCGCGAGCAGGTCCGCGCCCTGATCAACGAGGGCGTGGTCGCGCACCGCACCGGCGACAGGCGCCGTGCCTTCGAGCGGTACCGCGAGGCGCGGGACGCCGGGGTCGATCCGCTCCTCGGCGCGTCGGCGATGGGAAACCTGGGCGCGCTCCACCACGAGGTGGGTGACTTCGCCGAGGCCATCGAGCACTACGGTCTGGCGATCGCCTCCTTCGTCCGCGCGGGGCGCCGGAAGGAGGCGAGCCACCACTCGCTCAACCTCTCCAGGCTGATGCGTGTCCTCGGAGATCTGGACGCCGCCGCCGCGCACGCCGCCTTCGCCAGGCAGGAGGCGGCGGCGGTCGGCGATCCGTACCTCGTCGCCCAGGCGGATTTCGTCTCCGCGGAGGTCCTGGTCGATCGCAGGGAGCCGTACCGCGCCGAGGCCATCCTCCACGTGGCGCGGGAGACCTTCGAGGCGATCGGGAACCCCCGCTACCTGGCGGAGACCAGCGTGTCCCTCGCCCGCCTGTATCTCTCGCGTGGCGACGGGAAGTCGGCTCGGGACTTCCTCCTTCGGGCCCGCACGGCGGCCGATCCGGAGAGCATCTCCCTGGGCGTCGAGTTCGACCTCTTGGAGGCCGAGCTCGCCCTGGCGGATCGCGACCTGGCCAAGGCCCGGCAGCTCCTCGAGGGGGCGCGGCGCCGCCTCCTCTCCCATGAGAGCGGCGTCGGCGGCGACGCCGACATCATCGCGCCTTGGCGGACCCACGCGCTCTTCTCCCGCCTTCGCCGGGAGGAGGGAGACGAGGGTGGCGCCGAGGCGGATCGCCTCCGCGCGATCCGCCTCATCGAAGATCTCGCGGTCCGCGTGCCGCATGCGAAGCGACCGGGCTTCCTCGAGCAGGCGCTCCGCTCCCTGGGCGACCCGAGCGAGGCCGAGCTCACGCCGGCGTTCGCCAGCCGTGTCCGGCAGTTCGACGGCGGGCAGTCGACCGACGGCGCGATCGTCGGCGACTCGGCGGCGATCCGCCGGATCCGCCTGGCGCTCGGACCGATCGCCCGCTCGCTCGCGCCGGTCGTCATCCGCGGCGAGGTCGGCACGGGCAAGGAGTTCCTCGCCGACGCGATCCATCGCGCGAGCCCGAGGCGCGACAAGCCCTACGTGAAGGTGCACGCCGGCGCGTCCACCGAGGACGAGCTCTTCGCCGCGCTCTACGGCGTCGCGGGTGAGGCCGGCCGCACCGGCGCGATCGCACAGGCGGCCGGCGGCACCGTCTTCGTGGACGATCTCGGCGTGCTCTCCCCCGCAGGGCAGCTGGCCCTCGCCAGGCTGTTGGGTCAGAAGGAGTATCGCCGAGTCGGGTCCGACGAGCCCCTGCGGGCGGACGTCAGGTTGCTCCTCTCGACGAGCTGCGACCTCGAGGCGATGCTCGCCTCGGGCCTGCTCCGCCGCGACCTCTACGACGAGTTGGAGGCGGTGACACTCGATCTGCCGTCGCTGCGCGACCGCATCGAGGACCTGCCGGCGCTGGCCCAGGCGTTCATCGAGCGGATCTGCGCAGAGCGGGACCTGCCCGCGATGCGGTTGACCCCGGACGCCGTCGAGCTGCTCCAGGCGTGGACCTGGCCCGGGAACGTCGGGGAGCTGGCGAGCGTGATCTCGGCGGTGTCGATCTTCGCCGAAGGCGGGGAGGTGGGTCGCGAGGCCTTCCAGGCCTATGGCCGCTTCCCACCCCATCGGGTGGATGCGCCCGCCGCACCGGTGCGGAAGCTGGCGAAGGTGGAGGCCCCGGCCCCCGTCGCGGCGGATCCGGAGTCCCTCGACTTCTACGCCCTGGCGAAGGCGAGGGGCCTCGGGATCCGGGAGCTGCGGGACGCCATCGAGCACCAGATGATCGCGAGCGCGCTGCGCGAGTCCGGCGGAAACATCTCCGAGGCGGCGCGCCTGCTGCAGATGAAGCGCTCCCGCCTCTCGCAGATCGTCAACGCCGAGCCGAGGCTCCGCAGCCTGACCCGCGCGGCGTCCTGAGGCAGCGACCCTCGCCGCGGTCCGTCCTCGGCGGGGCTCGCGCCCACGCCTCCGACCAGCGCGCGTCCTATTCGATCTCCTCGACGAAGGCCTGCAGCCGGCGCGCGGCCTCGAAGGTGCGCTCCTCCGGCAGCGAGTAGACGAGGCGGATCCGCTCCGGATCCGAGCACCAGGCGCCGGAGTTCACCACCAGGTGGGTCCGCTCGTACAGGATCTGCGGGAGGTTCTCGGGCCCGAGCGTCTCGTCGCCGATCCGCTTTCCGAACCACCCCGACACCCTCGGGGCGACGAAGAGCCCGCCGGGCAGCTCGGTGGCGGGCGCCGCCTGCCCGAGGGCCTGGACGATCCGCTCCCGGCTCGCGGCGAGCGCGAGGCGCATCTCGCGAAGGTTTGCGTCGAGGGCCTGGCGCCGCTCCGGGTGGAGGAGCCGCCCGGTCGCAGTGCGCAACCATGCGCCGTAGAGGTGAGACGCCGCCCGGGCCGAGGCCAGCTGGAGCCCTGCGAGGCCGGCCCTGCCCACCTGCGCCGCGAAGCCGTGGTTCCTGGTCGCGAGCCAGCCCACCCGCAGGCCTCCGGCGGCGAACTCCTTCGACAGGCCGCCGAAGACGAGGACGCGCTCCAGGATCCCGGGCACCTCCCGCTCCAGCGACGCGGGGCTCGGGACGTCGGAGGCGTCGGGCCGGGCGAGATCGACCAGGCCGAAGATCTCGTCGGAGAAGACGAGCGCGTCGTGGCGGACCGCGAACGACGCGAGCTGCCGCAGCTCGTCCGCCGTGAGGTAGCGCCCCTCGGGGTTCGAGGGCTGGGAGATCACCACCGCGTCGGGCGCCCGGATGCCCGGATCGTGGAGGCGCTCCAGCGGCGCCGTGACGATCTCGCATCCCGCCGCCTCCAGGGTGGGGGGCAGGATGCCGTAGCAGGGCGCCGCCACGAAGACCCTTGGGGTCCGGCCCAGCCTCGCCCGGAGCGCCGCGGCGGCGTCGTGGATGAGGGGCCATACCCCTTGCGCCAGGGTGACGTCGGAGGGCGACCATGTCTGCCCGCGGGTCTCGGCGAGGAACGCGCAGACCGCCTCCTCGAGGCCATGGACTTTGGGGACCTCGAAGGGTGCGGCGCAGGCGGCGATCAGCCCCTCCGCCAGGGGCAGCGGGATCGGGAGCTCGTTCTCTCCGTAGTCCAGGCGGAGGAGCTCGGGATCGTCCTGGCGGAAGATCCGAGGCGCGAAGGCGGGGTGGGCCGCGACGCGGGCCAGGCGCTTCGAGCGGGGGAGCGAGACCGGCTCCTTCCGCTGCCGCGGGGGCGCCTCGGCCGCGAAGGAGATCCGGAACGAGAGAAGCGACGCGAACAGCCGCTCGTAGAACCACTGCACCGGCGTCGAGATCCGCGAGTAGGTGACCTCGGCGGCGATCTCGAGGTCCGCGTGCAAGGCGCGGGGGACGGGCAGCAGGAAGGTGAGCTCGAAGTCGGGCTGGACCGCGTTCTTCACCAGCCCGTAGAGGACCACGAGGTTGTCGTGCTGCGGCTCCCTCGCCAGGAACTCGAAGAGCGTCCGCGGCGCCACGTCGCTGGTGATGGTGAAGAACGCGCTCTCGTCGATCACCACCAGGATCCCGCGGGCCGCCGCCTCCTGCACGATCGCGCGCAGCACCGACAGGTTGGTGCGCTCCTCGGGCTCCACGGCCAGCAGCACGACCTTGACGTCGAAGGCGCCCAGGAGGCGGCGCACGTCGCGGAGGGTGTCGTTGGTGACGGTGACCTTCACGCCCGCCGCGTCGAGGGCGCCGGCGTAGGAGTCGAGGACGTTGCGGGTGACGAGGACGCCGTCGCCGGGATCGCAGGTCGCGAGCAGCAGCGAGTACACCGTCTGCCGGCGCTCGGGGCCGACGAAGATCTCGTCCTCGTCCAGCCGGAGCTCGTAGAACCGCTCCAGGAAGCGGGCGATCAGCCCGCGGAAGTGGGGATCGCCGGCCTCGTGGGCGTAGGGGATCCGGGGGTCGTCGGCGAGGCGTGCCGCCAGCGCCGCCACGTAGTCGAGCTGCTCCTGGGAGGCCGCGCCGAGGTCGAGGTCGTCTAGGAGCCGCTCGCTCCCCAGCCGCCGCAGCGCCCCGCGGAGCGCGAGGATCTCCCGGGGATGACGCAGCTCCGCCCGCCACACCGCGACCTCGTGCCAGATCGGGTTGCCTTGGGAGAGCCAGCCGACGGCGGTCTCGGCGCGGATGGGCTGGGCGCTGTGCTGCTCCAGGAAGAACTCGAACTCCCGGCCGGTGCTCTGCTCCAGCGACACGAGCGGGCCGATGTCCGTGTCCGAGGCCTGCCGCACCCGCCTCGAAACGAGCACCTCGGTGTGGAACCCGCGGCGGGAGAACATCCGCTCGATGATGCCGCGGCCGGGCCTGCCGGCGAGGTTGAGGAGGAGCCTGCCGCCCGGCGCCAGGCGCTCCGGGCTCTCGTCGAGGAGCCTCGCGATGAGGCCCAGCCCGAAGTGATCCTCGTAGACGTTCTGGATCGCGCAGTAGTTGGAGAGATCGTAGAGCTCCCGCTCTTCGGCGCCCTCCGCCGGCGAGGCTGGCTGATCCTCCCGCAGCACCTGCGGGATGCAACCCGCCACGAAGTCCCACTTGCCCTGCGGGACGGAGCGGAGGAGGTCCCCTGCCGAGAACGAGAGCCGCGCAATCTCCGCTTCGCTGCAGTTCAGCCAGGCGTTGCAGGTGGCGACCAGCGGCGCCTGCGGGTTCAGGTCCACTCCGTGGATCGCCCCGAGGTCGGTGAACCTCGCGAGGGCGATCGGGATCCAGCCGGATCCGGTGCCGACCTCCACCAGCCGCTTGCCGGTGTACTCGTCGTGCGGGACGGCGAGGAGCCCCTCGAGGAAGGTATAGGCCCACGCCTCCGGCGCGAAGATCGACGGGAGCAGGAGGAGGCGCAGGCAGGCGCGGGCGCTCCCCACCGCCGCGTCCACCTCGACGAGGCGCAGCGGCGCGCCCTCGGGCTTCTCGCGCGCCGCGTCGGCGAGCTCGTGCAGTTGGGCGAGCGACGCCTGTCGCGTGGCGGGATCCTCGAGGCCGCGGCGCAGGCGCTCGAGGAGGAGGACCGCTTCGCGCGGATTCTCGGGGAAGGTGCTCATCGCGGCGGATGCTCGCTTTTCGCGGCGGGGCAAGTCAACGCGAACGAAGCGGGCGATCCGCGCCATCGCCTCGTCGAGCGGCGACGGCGGATCGACGAGGCGAGAAGGCGGAGCGGGCGTCGTCGGCGGGAGCGCGGAGGCATCGCGCCGAGCCGCGCGACCCGCTGGCTACTGCGAGACGACGCCCGGTGAAGGATCGACGTCGCCGTACTTCAGGAAGGTGGAGCGGCGCACCTGCCCCGAGGCCGTGCTCCCCGGCGCGGGCGACTCGTCCTCGAGCCAGATCGCCTCGAACGCGACGATCCGATCCTTGGGGTTCCCGGTGCGGACGTGGTGGCGCAGGATCCAGTCCTGCAGCACGTGGTGCAAGCCTCCGTTGCCCTTGATGCGGTTCACGTAGTCGCACCAGAACTGATCCTGGCCGAGGCGCCCCGGGATCCGATCCCACGGCCCCGGCGGACCGTCGAAGTTCGTGGCGACGAGGTTCAGCGGATCGATCCGCCTCCCGTCCACCGTGCGGGCGTCGACCACCACCATGCCGTCGCGGGTGGGGCCGTTCGGCGCGAACATCGACCAGCCCTGGAAGAACCGGCCGTAGGCGATCAGCGCCCGCAGCGCGGTGGGCTGAGGGAACTTGAGCCACTTCGGCACCGCGCGGTTCTCCACGAGCACCTGGCTCGTCGCCGCGATCAGGAAGACGGCCACCGCAGCCTCCCGCAGGAACTTGCCGGCGCGGCGCAGCTCCGCGCGCGCGGGGGCCTCGGCCTCCACGGCGGGGGGCTGCGCGACCGGCGCGGGGAGGCCACAGGCGGCGAGCCCCAGCCAGGAGGAGACCGAGGTGCGGTTGCGGGCGATCGCGTCGTAGACGGCATCGGCCACGTGGGAGAGGCCGGGGATCGACAGCGGCCACGAGACGAGGAAACCGCCGGGGATCACCCGGAAGATCGACGCGAAGGCGGCGGCGCGGGTGGTCGTCCGCCCCTCGGCGTCCACCACCACGATCGTCTTCCGGACGAGCTCCTGCGTCACCCCCGGGGGCAGCGGGCCGTCGTTGCCGCGGAGCTCCAGGAGGCGCGAGGCGTCGAGGCGCGCCAGCACCCGCGCGGTCTGGAAGCAGAAGCCGCAGTCGGCGTCGAACCACACCGTGAGGGGCGAGCGCCGGCGGCGGAAGAACCTCGCCGCCCACTCCCAGTCCTGCGCCGAGGGCAGGAGCAGGAAGAAGGCGCACATCACCGGCGAGAAGAAGCCGACGTTCAAGAAGAGGGCGAAGCCGATGTGCATGGCCGGCAGCGCGATCATCGCGAGCCGCCGCGCCTGCACCGTCGCCATCGGCGTGAGGATCAGCACCGGCGCCACCGCCTCCGTCGCGAGGCTCGCCCACGCCAGGTACTTCCCCAGCCAAAGCGGCATGGAGTCGCGGAGCGTGGCGCCGAGCCAGGTGACGATGCGATCCTGGTGGAGCACGTAGTGGACCACCGTGCCGTCGCGCCAGGTCTCGCCGCTCTTGTGCACGGCGTTGAAGAAGTAGATCACGGCGAGCTGCAGCAGCACCCCCAGCACCGCCAGCGACACCACGGCGCGCACGTCGGCAGGAGACCGCTCGGCGAGATCGGCCGGGATGCTCTCCCGGCGCCGGCGCAACGACTCCAGCAGCGCGTCCACCGAGAACCGGCGTCCGAGCGGGAGGAAGAGGGTCCACGCGACGAGGAGGTTCATCACCACGTCGCCGCCGTTCTCGAGGATCACGCCGCGGCTGTGCAGACTCACCACCGCCACGAGGCTCAAGGCCTGGAACAGCTTCGTCTTCCACCCCACGAGCAGGCCAAGGAAGACGAGGCCGCACAGCACGAACCCCAGCGCCGCCTCGGCGGGGGTCGAGGCCATGAAGAAGAGGGAGAACATCCACCGCGCAGCCGGCCGCCAGAGCTGGGTGTGGTTGGGCAGCAGCCCCTCGTTCGAGTACCAGGTCTCCAGGCCGGGGACCCGCCGGAGCAGGTCGCCGAGGAGGAGGAGGGCGAGGCCGATCCGGAACAGGCCCAGGCTCCTCGGGTCGAGGCTCAGCCAGGTGGCGCGCGCCGCCTCGGCCGCGCGGGCCATCGCCCCTCTGTCGTTTTCGGTGGCCATCGTTTGCACCTTCGGTGGGTCCCCGCTCGGAAGGCGCAAGCTAACATCCCGAGGTTGCTGGAAGAAAGAGCGTATTGCCGGACGTCTCCCCGCTCGCCCGCCTTGACCCGGGCCGGGCGACCTGCTAATCGGGCCTCACATTTTTCGAGTCTCTTTCGGAAAGTGGGCGCGGTTGGTGCCCGCTTTTTTGTTTTTCAGGGCCATGAGCGACATCCACAAGGACATCTCGGAGCGCGTCCGTGACCTCGCCGAGCCGGTGATCGAGGCCGAGGGGATGGAGCTCGTCGACGTCGAGTACCAGCGCGAAGGCGCCAGGTGGGTGCTGCGGCTGTACATCGACAAGCCCGGCGGCGTGGGGCTCGACGACTGCCAGACCGTCTCCCGGATGGTGGACAAGCTCCTGGACGTCGAGGATCCGATCGCGCCGTCCTACTCCCTCGAGGTGAGCAGCCCCGGCCTCGAGCGCCCGCTGAAGAAGCGGGAGCACTTCGAGAAGTTCGCCGGCCGGCAGGTGGAGATCCGCACCTTCGGTCCCATCGGCGAGCCTCCTCGCAAGAACTTCAAGGGCCGATTGTTGGGGATCGGGGAGGGCGACGCGATCCAGGTGGAGATTGACGGCAAGACGTTCGACGTGCCGCTCGACAAGGTGGCGAAGGCCCACCTCGCCCTGGACCTCGACGCCCTCGCGCAGGAGCTGAAGGGCAGGTAGCCCAGCTCCAGCGGCAACGAAATTCGCAGCAGAACGGAGAAGAAGCCATGCAGACCGGAATGACCCCCAGCCTGAACCTGAACCTGATCATCGATCAGGTCGCCAAGGACAAGGGGATCGACCGCCGCGTGATCGTCGACCTGCTCGAGCAGGCGATCCTCACCGCCGCGAAGAAGACCTTCGGGATGGAGCGCAACCTCGAGGCGCACTACAACGAGGACAAGGGCGTGGTGGAGGTCTTCCAGGCCCTCACCATTGTCGACCAGATCACCGACCCCCTCCAGGAGATCAACGAGCTCACGGTCGCGGAGGCGGAGGCCAAGGGCATCGAGGCCGAGGCCGGCGACGAGTTGGTCTTCCAGATCTTCTACCGGGACGAGGACGCCGCCGAGGCCAAGGCGCAGGACGATCGCTACGGCGACATCCTCAAGCTGCGCACCTTCCGGCGCGGCTTCGGCCGCATCGCCGCGCAGACCGCCAAGCAGGTGATCCTGCAGCGCACCCGCGACGCCGAGCGCGAGAACGTCTTCAACGAGTTCAAGGACCGCAAGGGCGACCTCGCCACCGGAACGGTGCGCCGGTTCGAGCGCGGAAACATCATCGTCGACCTCGTCCGCGCCGAGGCGGTGCTGCCGCTGCGCGAGCAGGTCCCGCGCGAGACCTACCGCGCCGGCGACCGCATCCAGGCCTACGTCTCCGACGTGCTCCGCGAGTCGAAGGGCCCGCAGATCGTCCTCTCCCGCGCCTCGGTGCACTTCCTCGCGAAGCTCTTCGAGATGGAGGTCCCCGAGATCGCGGAGGGCGTGGTGGTCATCGAGGCGGCGGCCCGGGAGCCTGGCGGCCGCGCGAAGATCGCCGTCTCGTCCCGTGACCAGGACGTCGATCCCGTCGGCGCCTGCGTGGGCATGAAGGGCTCGCGGGTGCAGGCGGTGGTGCAGGAGCTCCGCGGCGAGAAGATCGACATCGTCCCCTACGATCCCGATCCGGCCCGCTTCGTGTGCTCGGCGCTGGCGCCGGCCGAGGTCTCCCGGGTGCTGATCGACGAGGCGAACCACGCCATGGAGATCATCGTCCCCGACGACCAGCTCTCCCTCGCGATCGGACGGCGCGGCCAGAACGTGCGCCTCGCCGCCCAGCTCAGCGGCTGGAAGCTCGACATCAACTCCGAGAGCCGCGTGAAGGAGATGCGCGAGTTCGCCTTCCACTCGCTCTCGCAGCTCCCGGGCATGACCGACACCCTCGTCGAGGTTCTGTACGCTCACGGGTTCCGCAAGGCGAAGGATATCGCGGACGTGCAGCCGGACGTCCTCGCGCAGATCCCCGGGATCACCGCCGACATGATCGAGCCGATGCAGGAGAGGGCGCGCTCGCAGATGTACGACGACGCCGCCGAGCTCGCCCGGCTGGAGCAGGAGCGCGAGGCGGCCCGGATCGCGGAGGCGCGCCGGCATCCGGACGAGCTCTCCCAGCACGAGCGGCTGATGCGTGTGCGCGGCCTCGGCGAGAAGGGTATCGAGCAGCTCGCCAAGGGCGGTTACAACACGGTCGAGGAGATCGTCGCGGAGCAGGATCCCGTGAAGCTCGGCGACAACACCGACCTGGGCGTGAAGAAGGCCCGGCAGGTCAAGCACGCAGCGGAGCAGTACCTCGCAGAGGAGGCCCGGCTTCGGGCCGAGCTCGACGCCGAGCGCGAGAAGCTCGCGGCGGCGCGGGCGCTGGACGCCGCGCGGGCAAAGGAGCCCGCCGCGGAAGAGACGTGATGCGGGCAGGCGAGGCGCGGGGATCCCCCCCGACGCGCACCTGCACGGGCTGTGGCCGGAAGGAGACGAAGGACGCCCTCCTTCGAATGGTCTGCGGAAGCGATGGCGTCGTCCGGATCGACGGACGGCGAAGGATGAAAGGGCGAGGCGCGTGGGTGCACCCCACGCAGGAGTGCCTCGCCAGGGCCGAGAGCGCGCGCGCGATCGGGAGGGCGTTCCGGGGTCGAGCCCGGCGCCCCGACGAAGGCGCGCTGATCGCTTTGGCGACGGTGGTCGTCGGGCGGCTTTCTGAAGATGCGGGGACCCCAGGCGATGGTTGACCTGAGGTTCCCGCCGGACTACTAACGGCGCTCCCGTTGTTGCCCCCGGACGGCGTGACGCGGGAGTCGTAAACGCCCGGGGAAGACAGAGGATTATGGCGAAGAAGCGCGTGTACGAGCTCGCGAAGGAGCTCGGAATGCAGAACAAGGAGCTGGTGGACTGGCTCCAGGCCAAGGGCTACGACGACGTCAAGTCGCACTCGAGCTCGCTCGACGAGGACGTCGCGCAGGCCGTGATGGAGAAGGTGCAGGCGGAGCGCAATCCGACCCCTGCTGCTGCTCCCATGCCGCAGGGCTTCGTGGTCCGGCGCCGGCGCGCCGACATCGCGCCCGCCGAGCCTCAGCCCGAGCCGGCAGCCGCCGCGGTGCAGCCCTCCGCGGAAGGCCCCGAGGCGGAGGAGCCCGAGGCCGCCGAGGAGGAGGCTCCCCGGATCGCCGCCGAGGCCGCCGAGGAAGAGGCGCCCGCAGCGGCGGAGCCGGAAGCCGCCGCCGAGCCGGAGGCGCCCGCCCTCGAGGCGACCGGGACCGTCGCGCCGCCGCCCCCGCGGCCCGAGCCGGCGCGCCCCGAGCCCCGTGCGATGCACCCGGCCCAGGAGCCCCGCGCGCTCTCGCCCAGCCAGATGGCGGCGGCCCACCAGGTCACCACGCCGAACCTGCCTGGCATGCGCGGTCCGAACGTCCCCGCCCAGGCGGGCGTCGATCCGGCCACCCTGCGCCCCACCGCCACCCAGGCCGTGGTGATCTCGCGGCCGCTGATCCCGGTGCGCCGGGTGACGCCGCCTTCGTCCCAGTTCCGGGCGCCCCCCGCGGCGCCGGGCAAGCGGGCCATCGGCGAGGTCCGCGAGTTCAAGGTCGTCCCCGATTCCATGGGCCGCGGCCGCGACTTCATCGACGTCTCCAGGGGTCCCGCCCGCGGCCGACGCGGCAGGGCGGCTCCGACCACGCCGAGCGGTCCGCCGTCGAAGCAGGATCTGCTCGACATGGCCGCCGGGCGCGCGCCGCTCCCGATCCGGGCGCGCAAGCGCAAGCCGACCAAGAAGGGCGCCAAGACCCTCATCACGACGCCGAAGGAGTCGAAGCGCGTGATCCGCGTCGAGGAGGCGATCAGCCTCTCCGACCTGTCCCAGCGCGTCGGCGTGAAGGCGAACGACCTCATCCGCAAGCTGATGCGGATGGGCGTCCCCGCCCAGATCAACCAGATGCTCGACGTGGACACGGCGCAGCTCCTGGCCGCCGACTACGACTACACGGTCGAGAAGTCCGGCTACATCGAGTCGGAGTTCATCTCCGAGGCCGAGGATCGCCCCGAGGATCTGGTCGCGCGTCCGCCCGTGGTCACCATCATGGGCCACGTCGATCACGGCAAGACGTCGCTGCTCGACGCCCTCCGCCACGCCAACGTGGCCAAGGGCGAGGCCGGCGGCATCACCCAGCACATCGGCGCCTACTCGGTGCAGACGGCGAAGGGCCCCGTCACCTTCCTGGACACCCCCGGTCACGAGGCGTTCACCGCCATGCGCGCCCGCGGCGTGCAGGCCACCGACGTGGCCGTCCTGGTGGTGGCGGCGGACGACGGCGTGATGCCGCAGACCGTGGAGTCCATCAACCACGCCAAGGCGGCGGAGGTGCCCATCGTCGTCGCCATCAACAAGGTCGACAAGCCCGAGGCCAACCCGGATCGCGTCAAGCAGATGCTGGCCGAGCATGGCCTCGTCCCCGAGGAGTGGGGCGGCGAGACGATCATGATCCCGGTCTCCGCCAAGGCGGGGACCAACCTCGACCAGCTCCTCGAGTACATCGCCCTGCAGTCCGAGGTGATGGAGCTCCAGGCCAACCCGACGCGCCCCGCCGGCGGCGTGGTGATCGAGGCGAAGCTCGAGAAGGGCCGCGGCCCCGTCGCCACCGTCCTGATCCAGGAGGGCACGCTGAAGGTCGGCGAGGCCGTCGTGGTCGGCACGCACTACGGCAAGCTGCGCGCCATGACCGACGACAAGGGACGCAGCGTCAAGGAGGTCAAGCCCGGCTACCCCGTCGAGCTCATCGGCCTCTCGGGCGTCCCCACCGCCGGCGACGAGTTCCACGTCGTCAAGGACGTGCGCGCCGCCGAAGAGGTCGCCAAGAACCGCGAGGCCCAGGAGCGGAAGAAGGATCTCGCCAAGACGTCCAAGCTCACCCTCGAGGAGATCTTCTCGAAGGCCGCCAAGGGCGATCAGAAGGAGCTCAAGGTCGTCCTCAAGGCCGACGTGCAGGGCTCCACCGAGGCGGTGGCACAGGCCCTCGACAAGCTCTCGACCGCCAAGGTGCGCGTCAACATCATCAACAAGGGTGTGGGCGCGGTCACCGAGTCCGACGTGAACCTCGCGAAGGCCTCCGGCGCCGTGGTGCTCGGCTTCAACACGAAGCCCGAGAGCAAGGCGACGGACGTGGCGAACCGCCTCGGCGTCGACGTGCGGCTCTACTCGGTCATCTACGAGGCGGTCGACGACGTCCGCCTGGCGATGGAGGGACTGCTCGACGTCATCACCAAGGAGCGCACCATCGGCAAGGCCGAGGTCCGCACGCTCTTCAGCGTGCCGAAGTTCGGCGTCATCGCCGGCTCCGCGGTGCTCGACGGCAAGATCACCCGGTCGGCCCACGCGCGGGTCCTGCGCGGCGGCAAGCAGCTCTTCAAGGGAAAGATCGGGTCGCTCCGCCGGTTCAAGGACGACGTCAAGGAGGTCCTCCAGGGCTTCGAGTGCGGCATCGCGCTCGACGGCTTCACCGAGCTCGAAGCGGGCGACGTGATCGAGGCCTTCGAGATCGAGCAGATCCGCCAGAAGCTCTAGTCGGAGACGCGCCTCCGAGAGGAGGCGCGTCCACCCCGGGGGAGAGAGACGGCGCGTGCCCGAGGTTCGGGTGCGCGCCTTCGCGCAAATGATCGTCGGAGCCCTACGCCTCACGTTGCAGATCCCCGGTGCGGGATCCCTCAAGGCCAAACGACACACCCTGCGCAAGGTGATCGATCGGATCCGCGCGCGCTTCGACGTGTCGGTCGCCGAGGTCGCGGACAACGACCTGTGGCAGAAGGCCACGATCGGCGTGGCCGCCGTGGGCAACGATCGAGCCTTCGTCTCCGAGATCCTCGAGAAGGTCCTCCGCTCCGTGGACGAGAGCGGGGTCGAGGCCTGGGTGGTCTCCCACCGCGTCGAGCTCATCCCGCTCGGCGACGGGTTCACTTCGGGTGAAGTGGGTGCTCGTGGAGAGCGCACGCTCGCAGAAGCCGAAGGCGCGGCAGGCGGCGTGGATCTCGAGCTCTTCGTCGGCGAGGAGCTCCCCACGCTCGAGGAGCTGGAGGCCGCAGCCGAGGCCGAGCTGGCCGCACCCAGGCCGCCGCCCCAGGGGCGCAAGCGCCGACGATAGGAATCGACAGGACATGGCACACGACAGACCCCAGCGCGTCGCGCATCTCATCCAGCAGGAGCTGGGCCGCCTCTTCGCAAAGGGCTTCCGCGATCCCCGCATCGGCGGGATCGTCACCATCACCGGCGTGGAGATCCCGCCGGATCTCAAGCAGGCGACCGTCTTCTACTCGGTGCTCGGAACCGAGGAGGAGCGCAAGGATACCGCCAAGGGCCTCGCCGCCGCGTCGGGCTACATGCGCCGCGAGATCGGCCGCGTGATCGGCCTGCGGTACACGCCCGAGCTGCGCTTCGTGTTCGACGAGACCATCGAGCGCGGCGACCGGATCGAGCGCCTCCTGAAGCAGGTGAAGAGCGAGCCGCCTCCGGAGGAGACCGACGGCGGGGCCGGCGATCCGTGAAGGCGATCCCCGCTGAGACGACGGCCCCCCGTGGCGTCGACGGCGTCGTCGTCGTGGACAAGCCGGCGGGACCCACGTCGTTCGACGTCGTGCGGCGCCTGAAGCGCTTCGGAAGGGATCGGAAGGCGGGCCACACCGGCACCCTCGATCCGATGGCCACCGGCGTGCTCCCCGTCTGCATGGGAGACGCGACGAAGATCGCGTCGTTCATCACGGATGGCGACAAGGAGTACGAGGGGGTCGTCGCGTTCGGCGCGGAGACCGACACCTACGACGCCACCGGCACCGTGGTCGCCCGGGCACCGACGGACGGACTCGAGAGGGCCCGGGTCGAGGACGCCGTGGCCGCCATGGCCGGCGAGTACTGGCAGACGCCGCCCATGTACTCCGCGGTGAAGGTGCAGGGCCGCAGGCTCTACGAGCTGGCCCGCAAGGGCGAGGAGATCGAGCGCCGGCCCCGCAAGGTGCGGATCGAGCGGATCGAGCTGCGCGACTGGGATCCCGCCACCGCCAGGGCCACGATCTTCGTCCACTGCGGCAAGGGCACCTACGTGCGCTCGATCGCCCACGAGCTGGGGGCCTCCCTGGGAGTGGGCGGGCACCTCGCCTCCTTGCGCCGGCTGCGGAGCGGCGCGTTCGGGGTCGAGCAGGCGGTGCCGCTGTCCGTGCTCCTGGAGGAGGGCGAAGGCGCCGTCCGGAGCAGGCTGGTGTCGCTGCGCGACGCGCTGCCCGACCTGATCGAGATCGTGCTCGACGAGGCCCGGATCCGTAAGGTCGCCCACGGCATGTCCCTGGGTGGCCGGGACCTGGCCGAGTGCCGGGCGCCCCGCCTCGAGCCCGGGGATCGGGTGCGGCTCACCGACGGGAATGGCCGGCTCCTCGCCGTGGCGGAAGCGGACGCCGGCGCGCTGCGCTACCTGCGGGTCCTGGCGGCGGCCGGCGCGCGGAGCGAGAGCTGACGGAAGGCCCCCTCCCACCGGGTTGTTCCAGGAGCCGAAAGCGTTGACCTGGGGGGGCTTTCACCCTAAGTTGCGCGGCCTGTCGACCCTTTGGACGGCAGACACTTCGGGCCACCCTCTCTGCCCCGCTCCGCGGATGGGGATCATCGGCGCCCGACGGCCTTCGAGAAATGGCCGCGGCGGAGCGGAAGGAAGAAAGATGGCACTTCTCAAGGATCGGAAGCAGGAGCTCGTCGGAAAGTTCGCCCGCAAGGAGGGCGATACGGGCTCTCCCGAGGTGCAGGTGGCTCTCCTCACCGAGCGCATCCAGTACCTCACGGAGCACTTCAAGACCCACGCCAAGGATCACCACTCGCGGCGTGGCCTGCTCAAGCTCGTCGGCCAGCGGCGTCGCCTCCTCGACTACCTCAAGGGGAAGGACCTCGCGCGCTACAAGACGCTCATCGAGCAGCTCGGCCTCCGCAAGTAAGGGGTCCGAGGGGGAGGGCGCTCCGAGGTGGAGCACCCTCCCTCGCAGCAAAGGCCCGACGAAGGAGCGGTGCGGCGGGCTTTTGGTTTCCGATCGGGACGGCCGACGCGCTCGGCCCTCGCGATCAGAGATCAAGAGCCTCCCATCCGGTTCCTCCCAGGGCTCGTTCAGGGACGGCAGACGCCGCGCAGTCGTTGGCGCGCGCGTGTGCCCATCACCGGCCTCCGCTTTCGCGGGGCGCCGGGGAGGAATCGAGAAAAATGAAGCACATCGTCAAGACCGCGTCGATCGGCGGCAAGGAAATCACGATCGAGACCGGCAAGATCGCCAAGCAGGCCGACGGCTCGGCCTGGGTGCGCATGGGCGACACCATCGTCCTCGTCACCGCGGTCAGCGCCAAGGAGAAGAAGGAGGGGCTCGACTTCTTCCCCCTCACCGTCGACTACGTCGAGAAGCTCGCCTCGGCGGGCAAGATCCCGGGCTCCTTCTTCCGCCGCGAGGGTCGCCCCACCGAGAAGGAGACCCTCACCTCCCGCGTGATCGATCGCTCGCTGCGGCCGCTCTTCCCCGAGGGCTATCAGAACGAGACGCAGATCATCGCCACGGTGCTCTCCTCCGATCCCAACGTCGACGCCGACGTGATCGCCCTCACCGCGGCCTCCACCGCGATCGCCTGCTCGGACATCCCGTTCAACGGCCCGATCGCCGGCGTGCGGGTGGGCCGGGTCGACGGCCAGCTCGTGGCCAACCCCACCAACGAGGAGCGCGAGCGCGCGGACCTCGAGATCGTGATGGCCGCCTCCAAGGACGCCATCGTGATGGTGGAAGGCGGCGCCAACGAGGTCTCCGAAGAGGTGATGATCGAGGCGCTGCTCTTCGGCCAGAAGTCGATCCAGGGTGTGCTGCAGGTGCAGGAGGAGCTCACCCGGGAGCTCGGCAAGACCGAGAAGCGCGCCTTCGAGCCGCCCAAGGTCGACGAGGCCCTCAAGGCCGAGTTCAAGGAGATCGCCTGGGAGCCCATTCGCCAGGGCTACTCCATCGGCGAGAAGCTCCCTCGCTACGCGGCGCTCTCCGCCGCCAAGAAGGCCGCGCTCGCCACCATGAAGGAGAAGCTCGGCGACGCCTTCGCCCAGCGCGAGAAGGAGCTCAAGGGCTTCTTCGAGGACTTCAAGTACGACTACATGCGGCAGATGATCGTCAACGAGGGCGTCCGTATCGCCGGCCGCAAGCACGACGAGGTCCGCGACATCTGGATCGAGACCGGGGCGCTCCCCCGCGTCCACGGCTCCTCCATCTTCACCCGCGGGGAAACGCAGTCGATCTGCACCGCCACCCTCGGCACGGGCGACGACGAGCAGCGCATCGAGACCCTCACGGGCATGCACTTCAAGAAGTTCATGCTCCACTACAACTTCCCTCCCTACTCCGTGGGCGAGGTGAAGTTCCTCCGGTCGCCCGGCCGCCGCGAGATCGGCCACGGCGTCCTCGCCGAACGCGCCCTGCGCTACGTGATGCCCACGCCGGAGCAGTTCCAGTACGTGGTGCGCATCACCTCCGACATCACGGAGTCGAACGGCTCGTCCTCCATGGCCACCGTCTGCGGCGGCTGCCTCGCCCTCATGGACGCCGGCGTGCCCATCAAGGCGCCGGTGGCCGGCATCGCCATGGGCCTCATCAAGGAGGGCGACAAGATCGCCATCCTCTCCGACATCCTGGGCGACGAGGATCACCTCGGCGACATGGACTTCAAGGTCTGCGGCACCAAGGACGGCATCACGTCCATCCAGATGGACATCAAGATCGCCGGCGTGACCAAGGAGATCCTGGAGAAGGCCCTCAACCAGGCGCGCGACGGCCGCAACCACATCCTCGGCAAGATGCTCGAGGCGCTCCCCGCCACCAGGCCGGAGATCTCCAAGTACGCCCCGCGGATCACCACCATCAAGATCCGGCCGGAGCGCATCAAGGACGTGATCGGGCCCGGCGGCAAGGTGGTGAAGGACATCATCGCCCGCACCGGCTGCTCGGTGGACATCAACGACGACGGCACCATCAACATCGCCTCGTCCGACTCCGCCAAGGTCGACGCCGCCATCCAGATGATCCGCAACCTCACGCAGGAGGCGGAGATCGGCAAGACCTACCTCGGCACCGTGCGCCGCGTGGTGGAGTTCGGCGCCTTCGTGGAGATCTTCCCCGGCACCGACGGCCTCGTGCACATCTCCGAGCTCGCCGACCAGCGCGTCAAGCAGGTCACCGACGTGCTCAACGAGGGCGACGAGGTGCTCGTGAAGGTCGTCTCCATCGACCGCCAGGGCAAGATCCGCCTCTCCCGCAAGGAGGCGCTGAAGGAGGCCGGCGGCGGCGGCGGCGACGCCGGCGCGACCGAGGGCGGCGAGAGCGCCTGACGCGCGCCGCTCCCCGGCCGGACTCCGCGGCACGCCCCGACGCCCTGCCGAATGAACGAGGCCTCTCACCGGACGGTGGGGGGCCTTTTTCGTGTCGCAGCGCGCGGAGCCCGAGGCGCACCGGCTGCAGCGGGACCGCGGAGAAGGCTGCCGGCGCGCCTCGATCGTCGCCGGGTCTCGTGGCCGCCGAGAAGTCGAGTCGGTCCGAGGCGCTTGACGGAGACGGTGGCCACGGGTGAGCTTCGCGACATGCAGCTACGGATCATGCGTGTCGGCCAACGCGGTAACCCCTTGCCCTTGCCCACCTACGCGACGGAGGGCAGCGCCGGCCTCGACCTGCGGGCGGACGAGGACGTGACCCTCGCGCCGGGCGAGCGGCGCCTCGTCCCCACCGGCATCGCCATCCAGCTCCCCGCTGGATGCGAGGGCCAGGTGCGCCCACGCTCCGGCCTCGCCCTGCGCCACGGCGTCGGGCTGGTAAACGCCCCCGGCACGATCGACAGCGACTACTCAGGTGAGATTGGTGTCATTCTGATTAACAACGGGCAAGAGATCGTCCGCTTCCATCGCGGTGAACGCATCGCCCAGCTCGTCGTCGCGCGCTACGAGCGCGTCACGCCCCTCGAGGTCGACGCCCTCGAGCCGACCGCCCGCGGCGCCGGCGGCTTCGGCCACACCGGCGGGCGCTGAGCCGGGAAGACCGCACATCAACGCCTTCCGTCGGGGGTGCCGCGCGCCGCGTCGTCTTCAGTCCAGCAGGTGCGCCACCGCCCAGCCGAGCTCGTCGTTGAACCCGTAGCGCTCGATGACCTCCGGGGTATCGCCCGGACGAATCTCACGCATGCGGACGACGATCAGGCCGGAATCCGGCAGCACGATGAGGTTCTGCCCGCCCCAGCCGTTTGCCCGGAAGCCGATGGGGGCGACGTCCTCGATCCGTCGCCATTTCAGGACGCCGCCGTGCGCCGAACCGTCGAGGAGCGACAATCCGCCCATCGGTTCCAGAGCCGCCGCGACGGTGTCATAGAGATCGGGGAAGCGAAGGGGACGCGCGGAGTAGGGATCGAGGATCCCGCGCAACGGATCGCCCGACGGGATCGTGGACGTGTCGAACGTGAGCTCGCCCGTGGGCTCCATCCACCAGAGCAGCCCGTAAGTGGGCTCCACGGTCCCGGGACGGAGCATCTCGTCGATCCACGCCGAGGAGAGGATCTCGTGGCCCCGCCACGTTCCGCGGTTGCGCAGGAGCTCGCCGATCCGGGCGAGGTCGGCCGGCCGAATCTGCAATCCGGCGTTGGCGTAGGGGATGCCGTTCGGCGCGCGGGCCCACGAGAAGTCGCGGATCCCCAGCGGGGCGAAGATCTCGTCGCGTACCAGCTCGTCCATCGGCTTGCCGCTGATGCGATGAACGACCGCCGGCAGCAGGATGATCGCGGCGTTGTTGTACTCGAACCTCGTACCCGGACTCGACACGAGCGGTGAATCGAGCACCGCGGCCACCGGATCCTCGGCCCTCAACCGGTCAAACCAGGGATCGAGGCCGCTGGTATGGGCGAGGAGGTGGCGGAGCGTGATCCCGCTCTTGGGCCCTTCCCTCCACTGGGGATACCAGTCGGATAGGGGCCGATCGATCGAGTCGAGCCTCCCGTCGGTGACGAGCCTTCCGATCGCGAGCGCGGTCACGCTCTTGGTGATCGACATCGACTCGATGGGCCGCGGCTCGCCGTCGAACCAGCGCTCGAGGACCAGCTCGCCCTCCTTCCAGATCACGAGGGCGGTGCTGTCGTTCTGGGCGGCGCGACGGACGAGCGCCTCCACGCGGCCGGCCGGAATCGGCGCCGGCGCCAGCGACCTCGCACCAGGCGTGCTCGTGCACGAAGACGCCATCAGGCCGAAGGTCAGCCCGACCATCGCGCTGAAGAGGAACTGGATTTTCATGCCGCCCCCGGTCGAGGAACTCGTCCTCGACCGGATTCTAACCCCCCGCCGAGCCTTGGGGAAACCGTCCCAGCAGCCGGCAACGATTCCGCCCGACTCGCAGACGACGCTGAGCAGGGCCGAGCCCCTTCGCAGCGTCACGCCCCTTCGTTCCAGCATCACTCCCTCTCCTCACTCCTTCCTCGTCCACGTCTGTCTCGTTCCCGGGCATTCCACGAGGGTCAGGGATGTCCCGGGGCTTGAGGGTCAGGGATCTACCCGGTTTGGACCCGACCGTCCCCCCCTGGGCTTGCAATCCTCCTCGACTCATGGGACAATCAGTGCCAAATCGAGTTTCTCGCGAGGGGAGCGGGATGGCGAAGCGAGCGAAGTCGAGGCAGCTGGAGCTGCGGCTCCCGACGTGGGGCGGGCGGCGCACCGGCGCGGGGCGAAAGCCCACGGGCGCGAAGGCGGGCGTCTCGCACGCGGCGCGGGGACCGCTGGCGAACCGGCATCCGGTGCACGTAACCCTGCGGATGCGGGACGAGGTGTGGAACCTTCGGACGCGACGCTGCTATCGCGTCCTCGAGAAAGCGCTCTACGCGGGCTCCGACCGGCTGGGGATGCGCCTCACCCACTACTCCGTGCAGGGGAACCACCTCCATCTCGTCGTCGAGGCGCAAGGCTCGGAGGCCCTCTCACGCGGCATGCAGGGATTGAGCGTCCGCATCGCGCGCGGGCTCAACCGGCTGATGAAGCGCAGCGGCAAGGTCTTCGCCGACCGCTTCCACTCGCACGTCCTGCGCACGCCCCGCGAGGTGCGAAATGCGATCGCCTATGTGCTGGGCAACGCGCGCATCCACGCCCTCCGGCAGGGCCGGCCTGCCCCGGCGTCCGCCGATCCGTTCGCGGCTGGCCCCGGCGACCCCTGCGTGGCGTCCCCGCGAACCTGGCTGCTCCGCGTCGGGTGGTGCATGGGGACGGGCTGACGACAGTGAGCGAGGGGGCAGGCGACGCCTGTCCAAAGGGCTCGGCGGTCCCCATCGCCTGCATGCTGGCTGCCCATCGTTCTGCTACCCTCACCGAGCGTTCGAAGGTTGCTGACACCCGGTGGACGGAGATGAATGGAGTGAATTTCCATTCGGTGATGGGAGTCGCCACTCGACCACAATTTGGGGGAGTGCACACGACGACGTCTGGATGGTTGGCAATCCGTTGCGTCCGCTCTGCCTGGTCGTCCGCTGGCTCTTGCCGCTCGGGGATCATCCCACTCAGACGTCTGGATCGTCGGCTCGCTGGGCCTCGCGCTGGTTTGGAACAGCAGTGAATGGAAGAACTGGCAGGCTCCTACCAACGCGAGCCTTCGCGACGTGTGGAGCAATGGGCCAGCCGACGTATGGGCGGTGGGTGATTCCGGCACCGTAGTCCGCTGGAACGGGCGCGAGTGGTCGCAAGAGCAGGAAGAAGGCGGATACGACCTGATCGGGATCGCAGCGAGCGACGGCGATGTATTCGCCCTCGGCATACGTATGAGCGACTTGGAACCGATCGTTCTCCTTCGCTGGAACGGCGTAGCCTTCGAGTCGATCGGGGTTCCGAACGAGCTCCTTGCGGCAGCGCTGCGGACGGACGGCGAGTCCGTCTGGGTCGGGGGATTGAACTCCCTCAACCGCTGGAGCCGAACCTGCGGCCAGACGGGAGATCGACCTCCAGCGCGGTTTTCCTGAGCAGCGGCGCCCGGGGGGCAAAGCTATCGGCCCCTCTGCCCGCGCACGATCGCGCCGGCCTAACGGCCCGCGAGCCAGGCGGCGAGGCGGGGGCCTTCGCGGCGCTGGAGCTCGTCACGCAGCGCCATCTCCTCCAGCGCCTGTGCCAGGGCGCGGCGGGCCTCCTCCACCGGGTGCTCCTTGAAAAACGACTCCACCTGGCGTTTGCGGGCGAGGGGGAGGGCGCCGAGGCCTTCCACCAGCCGGGAGATCTGCATCAGGCCGGCTCGCGAGACGACCGCGCTCCAGTGCTCCTGCAGGAAGCGCCAGGTGAGCTCGGTGGTGGCAGGGCGCGCGAGCAGTGGGCGCAGCAGCGACACCATGGACTCCTGGGGCACCGTGTCGCCCAGGCAGAGGGCGAGGACGGCCTGTGCGAGGCTGGGCTTCTCGAAGGCCGCCAGCGCGCCCAGGTAGCGGAGCTGCTCCTCGGGCGCCGCGCGGCGTTCGCGGCGGCGGCGATACTCCTCCACGAAGACGTCCAAGGTCTGCGCGGTGCCGCGCAGCGCTGCGAGGCGAACCGCCACGGACGCCAGGTTCGCGTCCACGGACGAGGGGTCCTTGCGCTCCTGCCCGGCGAGCTCCGACGCCCTGCGCAGGGTGGCGTCGTCCCGCGCCAGGTCGCCAAGGGCCGAGATCACCGCGGCGCGCGCGACCGCCGTCGAGGGATCCTCGGCGGCGCCGCCGCCCCAGCCCAGCTCTTCGTGGGCCGGCCGCAGCAGCTCTGCCACGAACCGGCGGAGCCCGGGCAACGCCTCCTTCGGCGCCACCCGGTTCACGAGCACGTCGAGGCGACCCACGAGCGCCTCGAGCACCACGTAGTCGCGCTCGGCCCGGAACGCCGCGAGCAGCTCGAGGAACGAGTCGATCGGCGCGCGGCCGCAGAGCACCAGCGCCCACTGGTCGTCGAGGACCACCTGTCGCTCGACGGCGTCCAGCCCCTCTAGCCCGGACTCGGCCAGCTTCGACAGCAGCGCCGGCGACAGCTCGGTCCGGTAGAAGCCGACGCCCTCCGCGTTGCCGTGGACCCACGCCGCACGGCCCGGTAGCTCGTGCACCTTCTCGTCGGCGTCCAGGAGGACGGTCTCGGTGTGGAGGCCCGCGCCGTCCGACCAGCGCAGGCGCAGGGGGATCGCCCAGCGCTGGTCGGTGCCTGCCGCCATCGCCTCGGGGCGGGAGAAGAAGCGCCGCTGCGACAGGCGCAGCACGGTGCGATCGCCCCGATCCTCGGCCTCGACGGTCACGAGCGGAAACCCGTCCTGGGTCGTCCAGCTCTCGGCGAAGGCGGCCACGTCCACGCCGGAGGCGCCGCCGATCGCCTCCCAGAGATCCCGGCCGGCGGCGTTGCGATCCTTGAACTTGCGGAGGTAGCCGCGCAGGCCCTCCCGGAACGCGTCGGCCCCCACCCAGGCCTCGAGCTGTCGCAGGACGCAGCACCCTTTGTAGTAGGTGATCGCGTCGAACATCTCGGTGGCCTGGGCCGGGCTCTCCACCTTCGTGTAGATCGGGTGCGTGGTCTCCAGCGCGTCCAGCCCCATGGCGTGGCGGCGCATGGCTTGGAAGTCGTCCCAGATCCGCCAATCGGGCTTCCACTCGTCCACCGCCTTGTGGCTGATCCACGTGGCGAAGGCCTCGTTCAGCCACAGGTCGTCCCACCATTCCATGGTGACGCGGTTGCCGAACCACTGGTGCGCGATCTCGTGGGCGATCGTCTCCGCGATCGCCTTCTTGCCCGCCCACGACGTGGTCGCCTCGTCCATTAGCAGGAGCTGCTGGCGGTAGAAGATGGCGCCGGCGTTCTCCATGGCCCCGGCGTCGAACGCGGGCAGCGCCACCTGGTCGAGCTTCCCGTAGTGGTAGCGCTGCTTGAAATAAGAGGTGAACCACGGGAGCACCTGGTCCGTGACCTCCTCGGCGAAGGCCGCCTGTTCGATCTTGCCCTCCATGGTGAAGACGCGGCACGGGGTCCCGCCGACCACGCGGACGTCGGTCGAGTCGTAGCGCCCCACGGTCACGGCGGCGAGGTAGGTGGGGAGCACCGGCGTCGGCTCGAAGCGGTGCACCACCATCCCGGACTTGGGATCCCGGCGGGCGGATCGCGGGACGCCGTTCGTCACCACGACCAGGCCCGGATCCGTGCGCACCGTCCACTGCAGCGTCGCCTTCAGATCCGGCTCGTCCCAGCAGGGGAAGATCGCGCGGGCCTCCACGGCCTCGCACTGGCTGGCGACCGCCCGCTCCGCGCCGTTCTTCGCCAGGTAGAGGCCGTTGAGGCCCTCGTCCAGCTTGCCGACGTAGTGGATCGTGATCTTCGCCTCGCCCTTCGGGAGGGTCTCGTCGAAACAGAGGCGAATCGTCTGCGCGGCAGCGTCGAGCCGCACCTTGGCGGGCAGCTTCCGGCGGCCCTGCTGGGTGAAGGCCTCGCGCACACGTAGGTCCCTGCCGTGGAGCACCACATCCGCAGTCGGGCGCTTCACGGACACGGTGGCCACCAAGGTGCCCGAGAAGGACTTGCGGCGGGGCGAGGTGGTGAGGTCGATCTCGTATGAGACCGGGATGACGTCCCGGGGGATGCGGTAGGCGGCTGTGCTCATGGGGGGCACGCTACCGCGCTCCGCCTCCGCCGTCGCCCGGGAATTCCGATGGAATGTCTCCGTCAGGAGCAGGCGCGCCTCGTGACGGCCTGCCGCCGCGCACCGCTCGTACGCACGGTGGGGTTCCCAGCTCGTCGAGGTCGGCAGGCACCGACTGCGCGACGGAAATCTTTCTGGAAGCGGACAATAGGTACGGCGCGCGGATCCCGGCAGGGGATAGGTTGTCGGGATGACCGCCCCCCCGCGCTTCGAATTCGACGGATTCGTCCTCACGCTCCCCACCGCCGCCGCAGCAGGGCGGATGGCCACATACATGGAGCGGAACATCGACCGCTTCGCCCCCTCGATGCCGACGCCGGGGCCTGGCTTCCCGAGCGAGGCCTACCACCGCGGGCTCATCGATCGGTGGCGGACCGAGTGGCAGCAGGGGACCTCCGCCCGCCTGGTTCTCTTCGAGGGGGACGAAGCGGGGAGGGTGGTCGGGAACGTCAGCTACACGGCGATCGTCCGCGGCCCGGTCCAGGCGTGCTACCTGGGCTACATGCTGGAGCGCGATCTCGAGGGGAAGGGCGTGATGTACGAGGCGCTGCGGCGATCGATCGAGTGGATCTTCCGCGAGGTGGGGCTCCACCGGATCATGGCCAACCACCTGCCGGAGAACGAGCGCAGCGGCAGGCTCCTGCGCCGCCTCGGCTTCCAGGTGGAGGGCCGCGCCCGCGCCTACCTGAAGCTCGACGGGGTGTGGAAAGACCACGTCCTCACCGCGCTGGTGAACCCCGCCGACCGCTGACGCATCGTACGGGTTCACCGAAAAGGGGACGCCCGATGGAGCGAGTGGAAGAGATCCTGCAATTCTGGTTCGGGGACTCCGCCGACGCATGGTCGGTGGAGGCGGACCGGATGTCGCGGTGGTTCGGCGGCGGGCCCGAGGTGGATGACGAGATCCGGCGGCGCTTCGGGGCCACGGTGGAGGAGGCGCTCGGCGGCAGCTTCGCCGAGTGGAAGGAGACGCCCCGCGGCCGCCTCGCCCTCGTGCTCCTCCTCGACCAGTTCACCCGGAACATCCACCGCGGTACGCCCGCCGCGTTCGCGGGGGATCGGCTGGCGCTGCCGCTGGCCGTGGACGCGCTCGAGGCGGGCATCGATCAGGAGCTGCGGCCGATCGCAAGGCCCTTCCTCTACCTCCCCCTCGAGCACGCCGAAGATCGGCAGCTGCAGGCGGCGTCGGTGGCCGCCTTCCGCCGCCTCGCGGACGCGGCGCCGGCGGAGGCGCGCGCCACCTACGACGTGTTCCTCGAGTACGCGATCCGCCACCAGGTGGTCGTCGATCGGTTCGGAAGGTTCCCCCACCGCAACGCGATCCTCGGCAGGGAGACCACGCCGGAGGAAGCCGAGTTCCTGAAGCAGCCGGGATCCTCCTTCTGATCGGCGCAGTTCTTTGAACGCCGCCTCGAACGTGTTCCCCGGGCCCTTGCGCGACCGGTCCGGATCGGCTACGCGCGTTGCAACCGCGGCCACCACCGGCCGACCTGGAGCACCGAGATGATCGCCCGTTACTCCCGCCCCGAGATGACCGCCCTGTGGACCAGCGAGGCGCGCTACGAGCGCTGGCTCGCCGTGGAGATGGCCGCCGCCGAGGCGATGGCGGAGCGGGGCGAGGTCCCGCGCGCGGACTTCGAGGCCCTCGAGAAGAAGGCGCCCAAGCAGATCACCGCAGAGGACGCCGCCCGCATCGAGGAGATCGAGAAGACGGTGAAGCACGACGTCATCGCCTTCCTGACCTTCATCGAGGAGAAGGTGGGGGCGGAGGCGCGCTGGTTGCACCTGGGCCTCACCTCCAGCGACGTCCTCGACACAACCCTGGCGCTGCAGCTCAAGGAGGCCGGCGAGCGCATCCTGACGGGGATCGACGGCGCCCTTGCCGCGATCGAGAACCGGGCGTTCGAGCACAAGCTCACCCCGATGATCGGCCGCAGCCACGGGATCCACGCCGAGCCGATCACCTTCGGGCTGAAGATGGCGAGCTGGTACGCCGAGCTGTCGCGCGACCGCGAGCGCTTCGCCCGGGCCGTGGAGGGCGTGTCCTACGGCATGATCTCCGGCGCGGTGGGCACCTTCGCCAACGTGGCCCCCGAGGTGGAGGTGCACGTCTGCCGCAAGCTCGGGCTGAAGCCGGATCCCGCCACCACCCAGGTGATCTCCCGCGACCGCCACGCCGAGTTCTTCGGCGCGCTGGCGCTCGTGGGCGCCAGCCTCGAGCGCTTCTCGGTGGAGGTGCGGCACCTGCAGCGCACCGAGGTCCGCGAGGCGGAGGAGCCGTTCACGCCGGGGCAGAAGGGGTCG
>Ga0182742_1000272_pt1 | contig 93169 bp, 97 predicted proteins | sample eDN5th37CBELigMG_FD_128880 | JGI IMG/M metagenome (GOLD analysis project Ga0182742, IMG submission 128880) | Enriched Miracle-Growth compost microbial communities from Emeryville, California, USA - eDNA 5th pass 37_C BE-Lig MG (version 2)... ...
GCGCCCTTTTCTTATTTGTAAAACATTTCTTGGAGTTCATCATGATCATTTGTGATTTCTAAAGTGACTAGAAGCTTGAGTCTTGCCTTTTGGCCATTTAAACCATTTGAGAAAATTACACCAAAATCTTTTAATTGGCGTCCGCCGCCTTCATAGTTGTATACCTCCTGTACATACCCATTAAAACAGCGGGAAACTAAGACAATAGGGATTCCGCTATCCATAAGCTTCTTTAACTCTGGTACCATTGTTGGAGGAAGATTACCTTGTCCGAGAGCTTCTATAACTAAGCCATCTGGATGTAACGAGCGAATGGCTTGAATGATTGACCCGTCCATCCCCGTGTATGCTTTTAGTAAGATAACATTTTTTGTGATATTTTCTATATCATATGTTTCTCGAACAGTTGGTACATGGTGAAATGTTATCTCTCGTTTACTCACAATTCCTAATGGACCATACTGTGGGCTTTGGAATGTAGCAATATTACTTGTATGAGTTTTTGTTACGTTCTTTGCTGAATGTATTTCATCATTTAGGACAACTAGAACTCCTTTCCCAACTGCACTATCGGAAGCTGCTACCCGTACGGCTGAGATCAAATTGTAAGGACCATCTGCTCCAATTTCATTGCTTGATCTCATGGCTCCGGTAACAACAATTGGTATATCGGATTGAACGGTCAAATCAAGGAAATAAGCCGTTTCCTCTAGTGTGTCAGTTCCATGTGTAATAACCACACCCTCAATCCTATCTTCCTTGATACTTTTTTCAATTTTTTCTTTTAGTTTCAACATAATCTTTTCAGTAATATGTGGAGAAGGCAATTGAAATAAATCCTCTACCTTAACATCAGCAATGGATGACAATGCATCAGTCTGAAGTAGCAATGGGTTTTGTTGATTTTGCTGTACAGCACCGGTGTTTTTGTCCTCCGTCATTGCGATTGTTCCGCCTGTGTGTATAATCAGTATTTTTTTCAATGTTACTCCCTCAATTCTATATAGGAAAATTATCCATAAACAGGATAGTTCATATTTTCATTTACCAATTTACATGTTACGATAAAAGTATCTGTTACTCAAACATTAATTGATTATTAGGGAGAAGAGGAATTATATGGTGGCGGTCATAACCGCAGGACTAGCACCTGGACTTGCGTTATTAAGTTATTTTTATTTAAAAGATAAGTATGAAGCAGAACCCATTTTAATGGTTTTTCGAATCTTCATTTTTGGCGCTTTATTGGTATTTCCTATCATGTTTATCCAATATGTCTTAGGGGTTGAAGAGGTATTTAATCACAGCTTTTCACAGGCGTTCTTAAAAGTAGCTTTATTAGAAGAGTTTTTTAAATGGTTTATCCTTTTTTATACCGTTTACCAGCATATTGAATTTGATGAACAATATGACGGAATAGTCTATGGTGCGGCGCTGTCGTTAGGATTTGCAACTTTAGAAAATATTCTTTACCTATTAGCGAATGGGGTTCATTTAGCTGTAGGTCGAGCCCTTTTACCAGTATCAAGTCACGCTCTGTTTGGTGTGATTATGGGGTTTTATCTTGGAAAAGCTAAATTTACTCCTAGTGAAAAAAGAAAATGGATTTTGATATCCTTCTTATTTCCATTTCTCTTACATGGGATATACGATTACATACTTTTATCATTAAAAAAATGGATTTATATGATGATCCCATTTATGTTGTTTTTATGGTGGTTCGGATTACGAAAAGTAAAAATAGCAAAACCATAAATTTATAAAAAGTCATGCCCTTTTGCTGAATAAATTTATAGCCTCTGGCGGATGCCACGATTTTTCAATGGAAGTTGCTCGAACTTGCTCGAAAAGATCTGGCGCAAATATGCCAAGGCGTATTTGGTTATAGACAACCTGTCGCTTAGACAGGTTTTTTTATGTTCATTTTTAATCAAATATAAAATCTGAATAAAATACCAATCTCTACAGAAAATACTTGTAAGTATATATAGAAAATGGTTAGGGAGGTAATTGATCATGAGCTTCAAAAGATATTTGATGTTCCCCATCGTCCTTATCATGTTTGTCAGTGTGTTCATTGGTGGGACTAACTATAATGTTCATGCTTTTTCAGAACAGATTATTCAACGAGGTGCAACAGGTGACGATGTAATTGAATTGCAATCAAGACTTCAGTATAACGGTTATTACCACGGAACGATTGATGGAGTATATGGATGGAGTACGTATTGGGCAGTTCGTAACTTCCAAAAGGCTTTCGGGCTAGAAGAGGTGGATGGGCTCGTTGGTGACAAAACGAAAGCCATGATAAACCGCTTTACAAAATATAATAAGCAATTTGTATATGATAATTTGCGTAAAGGGAATCAGTTTACTCACTATGGAGGCGTTCCATGGAGCATCCAATCCGCCCCATCTGAAGCGAGTATCCAAAAAGCAAAAACAGCGGCAGAAACAAGGCGTACTGATATAGAAAAACAATTTATAGTGGAGCAAAAGAACCCACAGGCGGGCCAGGGCAAAGCACCGCAACCAAAGGCAAAAGCGCCAGCACAACAGCAGCCTCAAGCTCAGCCGAAACAACCACAAAGTAAGCAGGGACAAGCTGGACAGCCTCAACAGCCTAAAGCTCAACCGAAACAACCGGCGAAACAACCAGCAAAACAACAAGCAAAGGTGCAACAACAGGAAGAGGTTCAATCCCAAGGACCTACAGCAGTAAATATGCCGGGTGGATTTTCGCAAAATGATATTCAGCTCCTTGCGAATGCTGTTTATGGAGAAGCTCGTGGAGAGCCCTATGTTGGACAAGTAGCAATTGCAGCAGTAATTTTAAATCGTCTGGATAGCCCGACCTTTCCTGATACAGTATCTGGTGTTATTTTTGAACCACTTGCGTTTACAGCGGTAGCGGATGGACAAATTTGGTTGACGCCGAATGAACAGGCAAAAAAAGCAGTAATTGATGCGATAAATGGTTGGGATCCTACAGGTGGTGCGACCTATTACTTTAATCCAGCTACAGCGACAAGTAAGTGGATTTGGGGTAGACCACAAATTAAGAGAATTGGAAAGCACATATTCTGTAATTAGAATGGAAGGTGAGACAATTGCTAAGAGGAATATTAATTACAGTACTTACTATAGGGATTATTGGAACAGGCTATTGGGGCTATAAAGAGCACCAAGAGAAAAATGCCATTCTAATACAAGCAGAAAATAACTACCAACGAGCGTTTCATAATTTAACCTATCATATAGACCTTTTACATGACAAAATTGGAACAACACTTGCAATGAATTCTCAAAGTTCATTATCTCCAACACTTGCAGATGTGTGGAGACTTACGTCCGAGGCACATTCAGATGTAGGACAGTTACCATTGTCTCTTATGCCTTTTAATAAAACGGAAGAGTTTCTAAGTAATATCGGGGATTTTAGTTACCGTACAGCAGTACGTGACCTATCAAAAGAGCCTTTGTCTGATAAGGAATACAATACGCTTCAACAGCTCTATAAAAATTCAGAGGATATCCAAAAGGAACTAAGGACTGTTCAACATCTAGTAATGGAGAATAACCTTCGCTGGATGGACGTTGAATTAGCGCTAGCTTCAGGTGACAAACAGGCTGATAACACCATCATTGATGGTCTTAAAACTGTTGAAAAAAATGTAGCTGCTTATTCTGAGAGTGAGTTTGGTGTCACGCTTACAACTACGAAGAAAGATGGTAATAAATTTCCTAATTTAGAAGGCCCAGAAATAAATGAACAACAAGCAAAAGAACTCGCAAAAAAGTTCCTTGGGTTAAAAGGGAACATTGAAATGAAAGTTACCGAAAATGGTGAGGGGTCACAAAACGGGTTTTATAGTCTAGAAATTAATGATCCAAAATCAAAAGTAAATACGTTCATGGATATTACGAAAAAGGGTGGAACTCCAATTTGGGTCATTCGTAACCGTGAAGTTGCAAAAAGTGCAATCAGTCTTAATGATGCATATAACCGGGCTCAGAAATTTTTAAAAGACAATAAATTTGAAAACTTAGAGCTATTTGAAAGTGCTCAATATGATAACATAGGTGTATTTAATTTCGTATCATCTATTAATGGAGTCAGAGTATATTCAGATTCCATTAAAATGAAAGTAGCACTTGATGATGGAAACATTATCGGTTTTACAGCAAGAGATTATTTAATGGCTGGCAAGATAAAAACAGCTGGTAAACCCAAAATTTCAAAAGAAGAAGCAAAGAAACATATTAACCCGAATCTTGAAATCATGGAAGATCGTCTAGCGATCATAACAAATGATCTAGACCAAGATGTCCTTTGCTATGAGTTCTTAGGAACAATAAATAATGATACGTACCGAATCTTTATTAATGCTGAAAATGGATTTGAGGAAAAGGTAGAAAAGCTTAAGAATGCTGAGCCAGTCTATAAAGGGATAAACAAATCATAGTGTTCAAAAAAGGAAAGCAAATTTGCTTTCCTTTTTTTACTGGCTAGCACAAGCACCTAGCACCTCGAGGTCATAAGTCAATCCGTCAAACAAGGATAAAAGGCATCCCTTCTCGCCGGCTTTTCATATGCTTGTCGGGGTAGAACAAGGTACTTGTACTTTTCAGTTTATTCGTGGTTTAATTAATATACAGAATGTTTTAGAAAGAGTGAACGTCCGTGTTGAAAATTGGGGATATGATAAACCTTGAACCAACCACAAATCCAAATGGTGAAAAATATAGATGCAGGGTTGTTGAAACAAAAGAACAAAAGATCTATATTGACTATCCTGTTAATACGAAAACAGGGAAAACAGTTTATTTAATAAATGGAACAATGTTAAAGGCTTTTGTAGCCGCAGACAGTACTTCGGCTTATTTTTTTGATACTTCAGTGCTTGGCAGAGTTAAACAAAATATCCCTATGATTGTTCTTTCCTTCCCAGGTGACGATCATATGTTTAAGATTCAAAGACGAGAATATGTACGTATAGAAACACCGGTAGATGTCGCAATCCACAGCATGAACGGGGAGTTTCCGCCATTTGTTACAATTACACATGATATTAGTGCTGGTGGTGCCTCGATCATTCTACCTTCTTCGAAAAGCCTTAATCCTGGAGTAGATATAATCACATATTTTGTCTTCCCGACTCTTTCTGACGAATATCAATATATATCCTTTAAGAGTAAAGTAATCCGTATTGTTGAGGGGAAAAATGGAGAAAGAACAAAAGCATCAATAACATTTGTGGACGTTACAGAGTCTGCTCGACAACTGTTAATTAAGTTTTGTTTTCAAAGACAATTATTGTTAAAGAAAAAAGGCATACATTCTAGCGAATTAAAAGAATAGCAGCTTTTATAGAATAAAAAAAGAATTACATTAGCATACTAGTAGTAAAACTTGGTTTAGGGCTGGTATGGAATGAAAAATTTTGAACGTATTTTAATCAAGCTTGCTATTATTCAATTTATCTTTCTGCTTGTTGCACAGGCTATTATTTTATATAGCCCGTTGACTCCGTATATCACGAGAATGATTGAATATGAAGGTGTCGACAAATCAGACACGACTAAAACCATTGAAACATTATTAAATAACAATTAAAATATAAATGCAGGGATTCCCTGCATTTTTTCGTAAGTAGGAATACTGTTCTAATGAATAAATATAATAAGCCTTAGAGAAAAAGCTTATTTGTTTATCGAGGTAAAGACCTTTTTAGAGCGTTACAAACAGGAGGCATACTTAGTTTATGGACAAGAAGATTTCAATAGCAATAGACGGACCAGCGGCTGCTGGAAAAAGTACTGTTGCAAAAATTATTGCAAAAGAATTATCTTACATATATGTTGATACAGGTGCAATGTACCGTGCATTAACCTATAAAGCATTGCAATTATCCTTAGATCTAGAAAATGAAGAACAGGTTCTTGATGCTCTTCAAAACGCAAATATAGAATTAAGACCTAGCGAAAATGGTCAGCTTGTTTTTATTGATAACAATGATGTAACCGAAAAAATTCGTGATCATGATGTAACAAATTCAGTTTCAATTGTATCTAAGCATCGTAAGGTTAGGGAAGATATGGTAAGACGTCAACAAAGCTTTGCAAAGTCCGGTGGAGTAGTGATGGATGGAAGGGACATTGGGACTCATGTACTACCAAATGCAGAAGTGAAAATATTCCTTCTTGCTTCTGTTGATGAAAGAGCAGAACGTCGACACCAAGAAAACCTTTCAAAAGGATATCAGTCGGATTTAGAGCAATTAAAGTTGGAAATTGCCCAAAGGGACAAATTAGATTCAGAACGAGAGGTTGCTCCACTACGTAAGGCAGAAGATGCAATCGAAATTGATACTACATCGTTAGGCATCGAAGAGGTTGTTGTGAAGATTATGGATATTGTGAAGGAAAGGATTTGATTGGTATGAATCTTTACCCCTTTGCAAGAGGATTAGTTGGAGCAATCATCAAACCTCTTTACCGTATTGAAGTCATAGGTAAGGAGAATATACCAAAGGAAGGTGGAGTCTTGATTTGTTCGAATCATATCGACAATTTAGACCCACCTGTAGTTGGAGTAACATCTCCAAGACATATACATTTTATGGCAAAAGAGGAACTGTTTAACGTACCTGTATTAGGTGCGATTTTACCAAAAATAAATGCCTTCCCTGTAAAGCGTGGAATGAGTGATCGTGAAGCATTAAGAACAGCATTAAAAGTGCTAAAAGAAGGCAATGTGTTAGGTATCTTCCCTGAAGGAACAAGGAGTAGGGATGGAAAGCTTGGAAAAGGTTTAACGGGAGTCGGCTTTTTTGCACTACGAACAGATTGTGTAGTTGTTCCGTGTGCAATTTTGGGACCTTATAAACTGTTTGGGAAATTAAGAGTGGTATACGGTGAGCCAGTTGAGATGGAAAAGTTTAGAATTGAAAAAGCATCACCTGAAGAAGTAACTAATAAAATTATGGATTCTATAAGAGAATTACAGGAAAAATATCAATAGATTAAGAGTTTATACTTGACAAATATCTCTATTTATTAGAAGTTAATTAAAAGAATATTTTTAACTTTATTAAGTAGAGGTATACCTCTACTTAATAAAGTTAGCCTCCGGCGGATGCCACGATTTTTCAAGGGAAATTTTTCGAGCTTGCTCGAAAAAAATCGGGCGCAAATACGCCAAGGCGCATTTGATAATATTATTTATACATACATTGTTTTTCGTGTTTGACTTTTAAGGAGGTAATTGGAATGGCAGAGGACATGAACCAAGTTGAGTACAAAGAGTTACAAGTCGGTGATGTTATCACTGGCAAGATTACAAAGGTTGAAGAGAAACAAGTTTTTGTGTCAGTTGAGAACAGTAAGTTAGATGGAATTATCCCAATCAGTGAGCTATCTAGCCTACATGTTGAAAAAGCTAGTGATGTTGTTTCAGAAGGAGAAGAATTAGAGCTTTCAGTTACAAAAGTAGAGGAAGAAGCTTTAATTTTATCCAAAAAAGCTGTACTTGCTTCTAAAGCGTGGGATGATTTAGAGCAAAAGTATAATTCAGGTGAAGTATTCGAAGCGATTGTAAAAGATGTTGTAAAAGGTGGACTTGTTGTTGACCTAGGTGTAAGAGGATTTATTCCAGCATCTTTAGTTGAAAATTATTATGTTGAGGATTTCTCTGATTACAAGGACAAATCATTAACTGTTAAAGTTGTTGAGCTTGACCGTGAGAAAAATAGAGTAATTTTATCACATCGTGCTGTAGTTGAAGAAGAGCAAAAAAACAAAAAACAACAGGTTTTAGACTCTTTACAAGTTGGGGCTGTTCTTGAAGGTACTGTTCAACGATTGACTGATTTCGGCGCATTTGTTGATATCGGTGGTATTGATGGACTTGTACACATTTCTCAGCTTTCGCATGAGCATGTATCAAAGCCTTCCGATGTTGTTTCAGAGGGTCAAGTAATCAAGGTTAAGGTATTATCTGTTGATCGTGATAACGAAAGAATTTCGTTATCGTTGAAGGAAACATTACCTGGACCATGGGAGAGCATCACTGAAAAATTATCGATCGGTGACGTAGTTGAAGGAACAGTAAGAAGACTTGTATCCTTTGGTGCGTTTGTTGAAGTGTTGCCTGGAGTTGAAGGGCTAGTTCATATTTCACAAATTTCTTCTAAGCATATCGGTACTCCTCATGAAGTATTAAAAGAAGGCCAAGAAGTAAAAGTGAAGATTCTTGAACTAAATCAATCTGAGAAACGTATTTCATTAAGCATGAAAGAATTAGAAGAAAACGTTGAAGAAGACTACAGCAAATACCAACAACAAGAAGAAACAACTGGTTTTCAACTTGGAGAAGTAATTGGTGACCAATTAAATAAATTAAAGTAATCTTTATCGAAAAAAGCTCTCACCCATATGGGTGAGAGCTTTTTATTTTGGATTCATACGGTTCATTTCCCTAGCTTCATCAGGAGTATCCAATCTCGTTGCTCCGGGATAATCAAGAGATTGATCACGGTCAGATTCCGTTAATCGCGCCTCTTTATGCTTTCTTTCCTGTCTATCTTTTCCCACTTCATTTCCACCTCTTTCTTCCTACATAACTATCCTTTTTTGGGGAATTGTATATAGGGGTAATGGCTATTACTGATTCCATTTTATTGTTTCATAAAAGGAATTTTGGTATTCGTATAAGGTTAAAATTCATAATTTCTAGCCATAATGGAAATAATGGGAGGTGGAGATATGGATGGTGTCTTATTTTATTGGATTACTTGGATGGCATGGGTGAGTAGTACTTTTTTGATGAAGAAAAACAATGAAAGGCTTTACCTATCAATTTTGTTTCTAGTAACTATCATATTATCACCATACTACGTTGAAGTAGGTGATATTAAAATAAATAACAGTATCATTCCAATTTTGTTTTTTTGCATAAAGGAAATCTCAAAACGACCGAAAAGACAAGTATTTTATATGCTGATTTGTATACTTACCATTTCATTAGCATATTGTAGTTTCTTAATGTTCGAATTATATGATCCTGTTTGGCTTTTTTTTAATCGTAATTTGATGCTTGGTGCTGCATTAATATACGTAACATTAATGTTATTAAAGGATTTCCGTTTACGACTGGTTGGGCTTTTAGTTGGTGCCATTCAGGGGGATATTCTTTATGGAATTATAATAAATAATGTCAATTTTTCTTATGAAATTGGTTCATTTGTCTTTTTAGATGTTATTGCAATTAGTTTTTGTTTTATTTTTGTTTGGTCATCCTTAGAACATCTTCTTCATCATGTGGATGTTCTGGTCCAAAAAAACACAAAGGAGAAACACGGCTAGCATGAATGAATATACATACCCAATTTTATTTGGGGTCATTTTTGGAGTTGCTGTACGCCTTTACATGCTGCGTACAGATTATCGTCAGTATCCAACTTATTTACATGGTAAAATCATTCATATTGCTTTAGGATTTATTGCTGCAGGATTAGGAACCGTTGCAGTACCTTCAATTATGGAAGAGGATTTTACCGCAATCACCTTTTTAACGATTGCGGCTTCGCAATTTCGGGATGTGCGAAATATGGAGCGAAACACGCTTACTGAACTTGATTCGTATGAACTTGTTCCAAGAGGAAAGACATATATTGAAGGAATCGCGGTGGCCTTTGAAAGTCGAAATTACTTAGTTATTTTTACTTCCTTTTTATCTACTTTTGCCTATTTAGCAATTAATATGTGGGCTGGAATACTTGTGGGTATCATTTGTCTGTTAATTTGCAAAAAGCTAATGGCTGGTAGTAGACTTAAAGATATTGTTGATATCGAGTTTGTTAAGCCGTATTTTAAGGATGCAGGCTTGTATGTTGATAATATATACATTATGAATATTGGACTTCCTGCGAGACAGGAAGAAATATTAGAATATGGGATGGGGTTTATTTTAAAGCCTAAAACGTTTAATGCAAGAGCTACCATTGCAAATTTAGGGCAAAGACAAGCCATTTTACATGATGTATCTACCGCTTTGGGGATATTCAGAGATTCGGGGACCCCTGCTCTCACCCCTTTGGCAAAGCGAGATTTGAATGATGGACGTGTCGGAGTTTTTGTTTTGCCACAGGAAAAAGATGTTGAGAAAGCAATTGAAATAATAGGTCGTGTACCAACATTAGAAAATGCAATCCGAATGCCAACAGAGAGGAACGCAAACGAAAAGGGGCGTCCACTTAAATGAATATCGAAAAATTTGTTTTAGCGGCGATTAAGATGGATACATCTAAGGTTAACGTTTCAGGGGGAACACCTGTATTTTCATGTCCTACAAAAGAGGAAATGGAGACAGTAGCTGCAAATTTGGAAGCAATCTTAGATGGAATTGCTCACGAAATCAGTGAGAATTTGTACATAATCGTAAAACACTAAACAATTGATTGTTGTTACCATTTATTTTTGATAGAATGTAAAAGCATGACCCTTCTAACGTAGAAGGGTTTATTTTATACATAACGTTGATATTAATCATATTTTATGTGATATATGTAGTAATAGATAGTTGAGAAGGGAAGAACGCATGTGGCAAAACCAGTAGTAGCTATTGTTGGTCGTCCTAACGTTGGGAAATCAACAATTTTTAATCGTATAGTAGGAGAAAGAGTTTCAATCGTAGAAGATGTACCTGGAGTGACAAGGGATCGAATCTATAGTTCAGGTGAGTGGTTGAATCAAGATTTTAGTATTATTGATACCGGTGGTATTGATATTGGTGATGAACCTTTTCTTGCTCAAATTAGACATCAAGCTGAAATCGCTATCGATGAAGCAGATGTAATTATTTTTATGACAAGCGGTCGCGAAGGCGTGACAAGTGCGGACGAAGAGGTTGCTAAAATATTATATCGCTCCAAAACGCCAGTTGTTTTAGCTGTTAATAAAGTGGACAATCCCGAAATGAGAGCAGATATTTATGACTTTTATGCATTGGGATTTGGTGAACCTGTACCAATCTCAGGCTCCCACGGAATTGGCCTTGGAGATTTACTAGATGAAGTTGTAAGGCATTTTCCAAAGGGTGCAGATGAAGAATATGATGAAGACGTCATTAAGTTCTCTCTAATTGGTCGACCTAATGTAGGGAAGTCATCTCTTGTTAATTCTTTGTTAGGCGAGGAAAGAGTAATTGTAAGTGACATAGCGGGAACCACTAGGGACGCTATAGATACAAAATACACTGTTGATGGTAAGGAATATGTCATCATCGATACAGCTGGTATGAGGAAAAAAGGAAAAGTCTATGAAAGCACTGAGAAGTACAGTGTATTAAGAGCGCTGAAAGCAATTGAACGCTCTGACGTCGTCCTTGTCGTCTTAAATGCTGAGGAAGGTATTATTGAACAAGATAAAAAAATAGCCGGTTATGCTCATGAAGCGGGTAGAGCAGTGGTGATTGTTGTTAATAAATGGGATGCCATCGAAAAAGATGATAAAACCATGAAGGAATTTGAACAAAAAGTACGTGATCATTTCCTATTTCTTGATTACGCACCGATTGTATTTTTATCTGCAAAAACAAAAAGAAGAGTCCATACGTTGTTACCGATGATTGATATGGCCAGTGATAATCATACAATGCGTGTCCAAACGAATGTGTTAAATGATGTCATCATGGATGCTGTTGCAATGAATCCGACACCAACGGACAAGGGAAAACGATTAAAAATCTATTATGTCGCACAGGTTGCTGTTAAGCCACCGACTTTTGTTGTATTTGTAAATGAACCTGAATTGATGCATTTTTCTTATGAACGTTTCTTAGAGAATCGAATCAGAGATGCTTTTGGCTTTGAAGGTACGCCAATTAAAATAATCGCGAGAGCTCGAAAATAGAAAGGGGAGGAAGTAATGGAGAAAATAACGGTTGTTGGAGCTGGCAGTTGGGGTACTGCACTAGCACTCGTTCTTGCAGACAATGATCATGAAGTGAGGCTTTGGTCACATCGTAAGGAACAAGCGGATGAAATCAATTCGAAACATACAAATTCAAAATACGTGCCCTCAATTGAGCTTCCAGAAACCATTATTGGGTATTCGGATTTAGACAAATCCTTAGAGGACGTCAAAACAGTTGTACTTGCAGTTCCGACGAAAGCAATTCGTGAAGTACTTCAGAAAATAACTCAGTTCATTTCAATCCCTTTAACGATTATTCATGTTAGTAAAGGGATTGAACCGGATACATTAAAGCGGATTTCTGAATTGATTGAGGATGAAATGCCTTCAAACTTACTGAAAGATGTTGTTGTACTTTCTGGGCCAAGTCATGCCGAGGAAGTGGTACTTCGCCATCCAACAACTGTTACAGTGTCATCCAAAAATATGGAAAGTGCTGAATATGTGCAAGACTTATTTATTAATCAGCATTTCCGTGTCTACACTAACCCTGATATTGTGGGTGTAGAAATTGGTGGGGCGTTAAAAAATATTATTGCATTGGCTGCAGGTATTACGGACGGACTTGGTTATGGTGATAATGCCAAAGCTGCGTTAATTACACGCGGTTTAGCCGAAATTTCACGTTTGGGCAGCAAAATGGGGGCAAATCCCCTAACATTCGCTGGATTAACTGGGATTGGAGATTTAATCGTCACTTGTACAAGTGTACACTCACGGAACTGGCGTGCAGGAAATTTGCTTGGAAAAGGTCAAAGTCTTCAGGAAGTTCTAGATAATATGGGAATGGTGGTCGAAGGTGTTAGGACAACGAAAGCTGCCTACCAGTTAGCCAAAAAAATGGATGTTTCCATGCCGATTACATTTGCTTTATATGATGTTCTTTTCAATGATCAGTCACCTAAAGAGGCTGTAGATAAACTCATGTCCAGAGGAAGGACAAACGAAATGGCTGATCTTTTCAACTATTTAGAAGAAAAAGGTTAAATGTGGCAATATTTAGCACACCTACCGCTTTTAGCGTGCATAGTATGTCAAGGAGAATACCATATTAGCGGGATTTTCCAATAATTTCGCATAGCAAGGATTTTCTACTGAGTAAAACGTTTGCACTTTTCTTGCTAAAAATAGGCATTAGACGATACATTTCATGCCTTTTTCGCATAAAATGCAGCGTAGTATACTGTGTGGGTTGAGCGATTGGATAAAGGGAATATTTAGTTGTTCAAGTTTTGCTGAGGTAAAGACGCCCCTCTTTACTTCAGTTTTTTTGTTTTATTTCGAAAAAAGGTTTCATGTTCACAATTAACAACATTGTCTTAGTTTATAGATGCGTATTATGATATAATATTTGACGGAATGTTAAGAGGATGTTCAAAAAGTCCGGTGAAAATGACATTCGAATTTCTTTGTTGGCTTGCTGTTTAAGACCCTCACGTATTAAATTACATACGTTCCGGTGCTCAAAGCTTCGCCGCCTTGAACTTTCGACGCACAGGATGTGCTAGTGCCGGCGGCGCGCCATAGGACGTGGCGTTTTTAGCCGGCGAGGTCCTTTTCATCCTCCTTTTTGAATACACCTAGATGTTGGACAAGGGAGTGAAAAAGGTGACACCAGGATTACTAAAAATGTGGATATCATTTGCGGGTATTGCATTTATGTTTATCGCAGTAATATCCATTTATCTTAGCCGTTTTAAATTGAAGGGCTTCTTAAAAGGATTAGTAGCCACGATAGCATATATTTTTATGATTCTAGCAGGAATCATTATCTTCTTTGTCGTGTTCAGCGGACCTGTTAGTGAATAAAGATACAAACTTAAGGATGGTATTATTATGAAAGTTACGTTACAACTGATGGTAATTGTTTTTTCTTTATCATTACTTACGGGATGCTTGTATCCAAAAGAAAAGCTTACTGAAAACCAAATTCCATATGAAGACCAGGTTGCGGATGTTCAGAAAGCAGTTGACAAATTCAAAGAGGATAATGGTGGGCTCTTACCAATCAAAACAAGAGACATGGAGACTCCTTTATATCAAAAATATCCGATTGATTTTACTCGGCTTTCACCCAAGTACATAGCTGAACCTCCTGGTAATGCATATGAAACTGGTGGAGTTTATTTATATGTTTTAGTAAATGTAGAAACAAATCCAACTGTTAAACTTCTAGATGTACGAATTTCAGAAGAAATTAGTGAACTAAATTTACGAGTAGAAATGTATCGTTCATCAAATGGGTATGCACCATTTAAAGAACAACTTCAAACAGGTATATTTACTTTGGATTATAGCAAGCTAGGATTGAAAGAAGAACCGTTTGTGGTAAGTCCTTTTTCAGGGAAAAACTTACCACTCTTGATAACAAACACAAATGAGATTATTGTAGACTATCGTATGGATTTATATGAGTATTTAACAAAACATGAGCATACCTACCAATCAGGTGATGATATTCGGGATATTTTAGTTGAACATTCAATGTTTGTTCCTGTAAATTCCCACCCCACTACGATTGATGATAATAATGAACCAATATTTTTAAATAAATAAGTCATGAACCCTTCTTTTAGACATAAACTCTAAGAGAAGGGTTTTTATTTTGTAAATTATGTTCAAAAAGTGTAAGAAAAATAGCTTACTAGTGTAGTTTTCATTCATCTTTTTGAACTCAACTTTGCTGCTACATATTATGGGGGGAATTTTTTTCTAGAAATAGTCATATTTAATTAGGACAACGTCATACAAATATAATGTCCTAGAATATGTAGTAAACGGATATAATTATCCCAAGAATTGTAAAATCGGGAGGGATCACACTTGGAAAAGGTAGATATTTTTAAAGATATCGCTGAGCGCACCGGTGGCGATATATATTTAGGAGTCGTTGGTGCAGTTAGAACTGGCAAATCCACTTTCATAAAGAAGTTCATGGAATTAGTAGTTTTACCAAATATCGGTAGTGAGGCAGATAAGGCACGTGCACAGGATGAGCTGCCACAAAGTGCTGCAGGAAGAACAATTATGACAACAGAACCAAAATTTGTTCCAAACCAAGCTGTTTCTGTACATGTTGAAGAAGGACTTAATGTTAACATTCGCCTTGTGGATTGTGTGGGATACACGGTTCCGGGTGCAAAGGGCTATGAGGATGAAAATGGGCCTCGTATGATAAACACTCCTTGGTATGAAGAGCCGATTCCTTTTCATGAAGCAGCTGAAATTGGCACGAGAAAAGTAATTCAGGAGCATTCTACAATTGGGGTAGTAGTAACAACAGACGGCTCAATTGGGGAGATTCCTAGAAGAGATTATATTGAAGCAGAAGAGAGGGTTATTGAGGAACTTAAAGAGGTAGGAAAACCATTTATTATGGTTATTAACACAGTTCATCCTCATCACCCAGAGACAGATGCGCTTCGTCAAGAGTTAAATGAAAAGTACGATATTCCAGTTTTAGCGATGAGTGTTGAAAGTATGCGTGAAGCAGATGTTTTCAATGTTCTACGCGAAGCACTTTATGAGTTCCCGGTATTAGAGGTAAATGTTAATCTACCTAGCTGGGTAATGGTCTTAAGAGAAGATCATTGGTTAAGGGAAAGCTATCAAGATGCTGTGAAGGATACTGTTCAGGATATCAAGCGGTTACGAGATGTTGATCGAGTTGTAGGGCAATTTAGTGAATATGACTTTATTGACCAAGCAAGCTTGGCTGGTATCGAAATGGGGCAGGGTGTAGCTGAAATTGATTTATATGCTCCAGATGATCTATATGATCAAATCCTTAAAGAAGTGGTGGGTGTTGAAATCCGCGGAAAAGATCATCTCTTACAGTTAATGCAGGACTTTGCACATGCAAAAGCAGAGTATGATCAAGTGGCAGATGCACTAAAAATGGTGAAACAAACGGGTTATGGAATTGCAGCACCAGCGTTATCTGACATGAGTCTTGATGAGCCTGAAATTATTCGACAAGGTTCCCGATTTGGGGTTCGCTTAAAGGCTGTTGCGCCTTCTATTCACATGATTAAGGTTGATGTAGAATCTGAATTTGCTCCGATTATAGGTACAGAAAAACAAAGTGAAGAATTGGTCCGATATTTAATGCAAGACTTTGAAGATGATCCACTTTCTATCTGGAATTCAGACATATTTGGAAGATCATTAAGCTCCATTGTACGCGAAGGTATTCAAGCGAAATTATCATTAATGCCTGAAAATGCGCGCTACAAGCTTAAAGAAACTCTTGAAAGAATCATTAACGAAGGTTCGGGCGGATTAATTGCTATCATATTATAGGATAATGGCTCCTCACAAGGGAGTCTTTTTTTATGCAATAAAGAGGAGGATTTGCTTACGAAACACTTATATGATAAGCTTTTTACAAAAAAATAGAGCCGAATTGGTGAAATATACATAAAAAGGTAAAATTTCTGTTGAAATATATTGAATTATGTCTAATAATCGTTTATTATAAGGCATGTTAGTATCAGACTAACGTTGAAGACACTTGATGACACAAGACTCGCAGAACAATGAATAATCACTCATATTGAATGAATAGCATATTTGGGAGGAGGTGAATGTCATGAACAAAACAGATTTAGTTAATGCGGTGGCTGAAAGTGCTGAACTATCTAAGAAGGATGCTACAAAAGCTGTTGATGCAGTTTTTGATTCAATTCTTGAAGCCCTTAAAGGTGGAGACAAAGTTCAGTTAATCGGATTTGGTAACTTTGAGGTGCGTGAGCGTGCTGCACGTAAAGGTCGTAATCCTCAAACTGGTGAAGAAATCGAAATTGCTGCTAGCAAGGTTCCTGCATTTAAACCAGGAAAGGCGCTTAAGGATGCAGTAAAATAATTTTACATAGAAACTATGTGAAAGATATAAAATTGAATTACAAAAAAGAGTCGTTTCTTACGGCTCTTTTTATTTTTGTTTTCTGTACATAATTATGCTAGAATCAATTGACTAGTAGTATGTAATGTAATATGAAGAGGGGTTGGCTAAAATGACTTCCATTGACTATAAAAAAATAGAGCAGGCAGTAACCATGATTTTAGAAGCAATCGGTGAAGATCCAGAGAGAGAAGGACTAGTCGATACGCCAAAAAGAGTTTCTAAAATGTATGCGGAGGTATTCTCTGGTCTACAAGATGACCCGAAAGAATATTTTCAGACCATTTTCGGTGAGGAACATGAAGAGTTAGTGCTTGTCAAAGACATCCCATTTTACTCAATGTGTGAGCACCATCTTGTCCCGTTTTATGGTCACGCACATGTTGCCTACATTCCTAAAGGTGGTAAAGTAACTGGCTTAAGTAAGCTTGCACGAGCCGTAGAAGCAGTCGCTAAAAGACCTCAATTGCAAGAGAGAATTACCTCAACAATTGCAGACTCTATTGTTGAAACCTTACATCCTCATGGGGTAATGGTAGTAATTGAAGCAGAACATATGTGTATGACAATGCGGGGAGTAAAAAAACCAGGAGCAAAAACAGTAACTTCTGCTGTTCGTGGAATATTACAAAAAGACCCAGCTGCGCGAAGTGAGGTATTATCTTTAATTAAGAATTGACATACGTAATGAATTACGAGATAGTAAAAATAATGTGGATTTCACTCATTTTCCATTAAATGTGGAATGAGTTGAAAAAATTTCCTTTACATAGCATTCATAGGAGTGAAGAAGGATGAGTAATAATTCAAACTCAGAATTTATTGTAATTAAAGCAGTGGAAGATGGAGTCAATGTAATCGGTTTAACGAGAGGATCTGATACACGCTTCCATCATTCGGAGAAATTAGATAGAGGCGAAGTAATGATTGCCCAATTTACTGAACATACTTCAGCAATTAAGGTTCGTGGCCATGCAATTATTCAAACTAGCCATGGAGAAACTGAATCTGATTCCAAAAAATAAAGCAGGTTATTCCTGCTTTTTCTTTTGGATTGCATAAAACTAAGGGAAAAACTATGGGATATATGTTATAATTAACGTTGTTTTAAAGAGACTAATATAAAGACCTTCAAAATAGAAAATCTATTATTTAAATTGGGGAAACAAGGGTGATTGATTTGCATGACATCAAGGAAATAGTTGCCAATCTTAAGGAGCGTATTGAGGTTAAAACAAGACATTCATACCTTCAAAGATATATGGAAACACCTAGCATAGATGAAGATAAGATTTTATTATTGAATTCGATATGCGAGGATTTACTTTTGCCAAAAGAGCAATTGGAAAACTATATAGTAACAACTATGCTTGTTCAACAGGCATTGGATACCCATGAATCAGTCCCCAATCGATTATCCTATTCAGATGAACGCATGCGCAGTCAACAGTTGGCTGTATTGGCGGGAGATTATTTTAGCGGATTATATTATAAACTTCTGGCTCAGGTCTCCGATATAAACTTCATTCGAGTACTTGCAGAAGGAATTAAAGAAGTAAATGAAGCAAAAATTTATTTGTACCAAATGGACAATGAAAATATAGACAAGCTTTTTAATTGTGTAACTACTGTGGAGTCGGCCATTTTTCAAAAAATTATAAAAAGCTTTCAAATAATAAAATGGGAAGAACTCATTTTGAATTTTTTATTATTAAAAAGACTACTGCGCGAACGCGAACAGTATCTGGAAAACGGGAATTCAATTCTCTTCAAGACGCTAAAGAAAATCGTTTTTCAGCATGAAAAACATGATCATGAGACACAAGTAATGATCGTTTTTAACAGGCAGCTTTCTGTTGTAACAAATAAGCTGGATCAGATTTTAGCAAAGAACCCAAAAATGAACAGTATCTTATTAAATCGAATTAATGAGTTACGATTTGAAGGTGCTTCAATATCAATGAATAAGATTGTGGAAGAAGGGTAATTATGGAGCAATCTAAAGAACAGCGTGTACACCATGTGTTTGAAAAAATATATAAAAATTATGACCAAATGAATTCCGTGATTAGCTTCCAACAACATAAAGCCTGGCGTAAGGATACAATGAAAAGAATGGATGTCCAAAAAGGCTCATCCGCATTAGATCTATGTTGTGGAACTGCAGATTGGACGATTGCGCTTGCAGAAGCAGTGGGTCCTAATGGGAAAGTAGTTGGTCTAGATTTCAGTAAAAATATGTTAAAAATTGGCCAAGAGAAGGTTGTTAATCTGCAATTAGATCAGGTTAAATTGGTACATGGAAACGCGATGGAACTGCCGTTTGAGGATAATTCCTTTGACTATGTAACAATTGGCTTTGGTTTAAGAAATGTACCAGACTATATGACCGTTTTAAAAGAAATGCAAAGGGTAGTAAAACCTGGTGGCAAGGTTGTTTGTTTAGAAACTTCACAACCAACAATGATTGGATTTCGTCAATTATACTTTTTCTATTTTCGTTTTATTATGCCAGTTTTCGGAAAACTTTTTGCGAAAAGCTATCAGGAATATTCATGGTTACAAGAATCTGCACGTGATTTTCCAGGCATGAAAGAACTAGCAAATATGTTCCGAGAAGCAGGCTTAAAGGACATTGAAGTTAAACCGTACACTTTGGGTGTAGCTGCTATGCATTTAGGGTATAAGAAATAATATTTTCGCGTCATATTTTTGTAAACTAAGGTGAAACTCATGAAATTATCTTTGATGTATTCGTATTTGAATACAGATTTAGCTATTATAGAAAAGGAACTGGAGGCTTCCATCAAAGGGGAGCATCCTGTTCTTCAGCAAGCTGGATTGCATTTATTGCAATCAGGTGGAAAACGATTACGACCTGTTTTTGTCCTATTAGGTGGCAAATTCGGTAAGTATGATATTAATGTGATTAAAAACGTAGCCGTAACACTTGAGCTTATTCATACAGCATCGCTTGTCCATGATGATGTGATTGATGACGCGGACCTACGTCGTGGCAAGCCTACCATTAAAGCCAAATGGGACAATAAAATTGCAATGTATGCAGGAGATTATATACTAGGAAGTTCTCTAGAGATCATCACGAAACTTGATAATCCTTTATTACATAAACTTCTTGCTCATACAATCGTCGAGGTGTGTTTAGGTGAGATTGAGCAAATTAAAGATAAATACCGGTTTGATCAAGACTTACGATGTTATTTGCGTCGTATAAAACGGAAAACGGCCCTATTAATCGCAAGTAGCTGCCAACTAGGAGCAGTTGCGGCGGGTGTTCCTTCTGATATTCATAAAAAACTTTATTTATTTGGCTATTATGTTGGAATGGCCTTTCAAATTACAGATGATATTCTTGATTTTACAGGCACTGATCAACAACTAGGCAAACCTGCTGGTAGTGACTTGATGCAAGGGAATATTACATTGCCAGTTCTTTATGCGATGAATGATGCGAAACTTAAAGACCTTATTACTCAAGTTTCAGAACATACAACATCTGACGAAATTAAACCATTAATCACGTTGATTAAACAATCAAATGCAATCAAACAATCTGAGGCTATAAGTAACCGTTATTTAGATAAAGCGTATAAGGTATTAGAGGAATTACCTTCTGGTCGTGCTAGAAATACACTATATAATATTGCAAAATATATCGGAAAAAGAAAATTTTAAAGTTACTTGGCCTCTTTGTAACTTACCTCGTGTTGTCATTAAAAAACTGAGCGCTTAAACGCAAAAGTGTATTTAATGAATACAGTTGCAAAACCAATCGAAATAGTGTTACTATTTTGATTGGTCGCTAAAAAATGACTATTATACATATTTTGGTGGGGTGGAGAGAATTATGGAAAAAACGTTTTTAATGGTTAAACCTGATGGAGTCCAACGTCAATTAATAGGTGAGATTGTATCACGCTTCGAAAGAAAGGGCTTTCAATTAGTAGGGGCAAAACTAATGGTAATTTCTGAAGAACTTGCTGGAGAACATTATGGTGAGCACAAAGAGCGTCCATTCTTTGGAGAGCTTGTAGATTTCATCACTTCTGGTCCTGTATTTGCAATGGTCTGGCAAGGTGAGAATGTAATTGCAACTGCACGTCAAATGATGGGTGCAACAAATCCGAAGGATGCCCTTCCAGGAACAATTCGTGGTGATTTTGGATTAACTGTTGGAAAGAATGTAATTCACGGTTCTGATTCACCGGCAAGTGCTGAGCGTGAAATCGCACTTTTCTTCAAAGAAGAAGAAGTAGCGGCATACGAAAAGCTTATTAATAACTGGATTTATTAATCCATCAAAAACCAGCTCTAATAGGGCTGGTTTTTCTTAAGGAACCTTTCATTATCAACACCAAAACTATGTATAGTTTTTAGGAGATCGCTATGAACACAGATTACATCACTTTTACCCACCAAATAAAAAGAAAAACAGGTATCGATTTGCGTTTATATAAGGAAGCTCAAATGCTAAGAAGACTTACATCGTTATATGAAAAAAGAGGATTTACGAGTTTTGTTGATTACTATAAGGGTATTGAAAAGGACAATGAACTATTTCACGAATTTTTGGATCGTATGACAATAAATGTATCGGAATTTTATCGAAATGCAAAAAGATGGGAAATACTAGAGAGAAAGATTCTCCCAAAACTTATAGAAAAAAATCGAAATCTTAAAGTATGGAGTGCCGCGTGTTCTGCAGGTGAGGAGCCTTACACCCTAGCAATGATACTTTCGAAGTTTTTACCTTTACACAAAGTATCGATTCTAGCTACAGATATTGATGAAAATATACTAGCAAGAGCAAAGCTTGGTGTGTACTCTGAGCGTGCACTTCAGGAGCTCCCAAATCATATGAAAAATCATTTTTTCACGCAAAAGGATACTTTCTATCATATTAATTCTGAGATTAAAAAGTCGGTGACCTTTAGAAAGCAAAATTTGCTATCAGACTCATTCGATGCTGATTTTGATCTAATCGTTTGTCGTAATGTCTTGATTTATTTTACAGAAGAGGCTAAAGATATGGTATACAAGAAGTTTAGTAATGCATTGAAAAGTGACGGGATATTGTTTGTTGGAAGTACTGAACAAATTTTTAATCCTGGTTCATATCATTTAGAAACCGAAGATACATTTTTTTATCGAAAAAAATAAAGCATGTAAAATAAAGCGTCAGAAAAATGACAAATCTAATAATGTTTGCTACGATATAGTAATCGAATTTGCCTCTGGGTGAATTCTTTTTCTTTATCATAATGTATATAAATCATAGAAATTTTTGAAAAAATCTATCCGGAATTATAGAGATTATGATATATTGGTACATAATCGCTTTAAATTACGAAAGTGAAATTCTTTTTCACGATTACATATAAGGGGGAAACACACATGAGATACTTAACAGCTGGTGAATCACATGGGCCACAGCTTACAACCATACTTGAAGGTGTACCTGCTGGTCTTGAACTTACTGCAGAAGATATAAACTTTGAACTTGCTAGACGTCAAAAAGGACACGGACGAGGCAGAAGAATGCAAATTGAAAAGGACCAAGTGAAAATTGCAAGTGGCATTAGGCACGGTAAAACATTAGGTTCTCCAATTGCATTAGTCGTTGAAAACAATGACTGGAAACACTGGACGAAAATTATGGGTATCGAACCTATTACTGATGATGAGGCAGAAGATATTAAGCGTAAAATTACACGTCCACGCCCTGGACATGCAGACCTCAATGGAGCAATCAAATACGGACATCGCGATATGAGAAATGTTCTTGAAAGATCTTCAGCTCGTGAAACGACAGTACGAGTTGCAGCTGGAGCAGTAGCTAAAAAATTCTTGGCATCTCTAGGGATTCAGGTTGCTGGCCATGTATTAGAAATTGGGGGAGTACGTGCGAAGAATATTACCTATTCAACCCTAGAAGAATTGAAAACAAAGACCGAAGAATCTTCAGTTAGATGTATGGATGAGGAAGCGGGCGTTCAAATGATGAATGCCATTGATGAAGCAAAGAAAAATGGTGACTCCATCGGTGGGATTGTTGAAGTCATCGTTGAAGGTGTACCTGCAGGCGTAGGAAGCTATGTTCATTATGACCGTAAACTGGATTCGAAAATTGCGGCAGCAATGGTAAGTATCAATGCCTTTAAAGGTGTTGAGTTTGGTATTGGATTTGAGGCAGCTAGAATTCCTGGAAGTCAGGTTCATGATGAGATCATTTGGGATAAAGAAGCTGGATATAAGCGAAGAACCAATAATTTGGGCGGCTTTGAAGGCGGTATGACAAACGGTATGCCTATTGTAGTACGAGGTGTAATGAAGCCAATTCCAACTCTTTATAAGCCATTAAAAAGCGTTGATATTGAAACAAAAGAAGTATTTGAAGCAAGTATTGAACGGTCTGATAGCTGTGCAGTACCTGCCGCATCCGTAGTCGCTGAGGCAGTTGTGGCGTGGGAAGTTGCAAACGCAATTGTTGAACAATTCGGACAAGATAGAATCGATTTAATTCAAGAAAATGTAGCGAAAATGCGTGAGTATTCGAGGGAATTCTAATGGACCAGTTAACCATAGCAACAAAATCGAAATCCTATCCAATGTACATTGGAACTGATATTATCAATCTTTTGCCACAAGTTATAAAGGATACCTGTAAATCGGTATCAAAGGTACTTGTTATAAGTGATGAATCGGTTGCTTCACTATATTTAGAGGAAGTAAAAGATATCCTTCATGCCCAATTCGACGAGCCGTTATCGTTTGTTATTCCCGCTGGCGAAAGTGCAAAATCATTTGAAATGTATTATCAATGTCAGACTTTTGCGTTGGAAAATGGGTTAGACCGTTCATCGGTAATTCTTGCATTAGGAGGAGGTGTCGTTGGCGATTTAGCAGGTTTTGTCGCGGCAACATTCATGCGTGGCATCCCATTTATCCAAATTCCAACTACATTGCTTGCACATGACAGTGCAGTTGGAGGGAAGGTTGCCATTAATCATGAACTAGGAAAAAATATGATTGGTGCTTTTCATCAACCGAATGCGGTATTATATGATATTGATTTAATGAAAACATTGCCAAAAATCGAGCTTCGTTCAGGCTTTGCAGAGGTCATTAAGCATGGATTAATTTGGGATCCGGAGTTTTATGAGTGGTTAACTGAAAACATTACATCTTTAGACGATTTAAAGGGTGAAAAGCTTCAATACGCTGTATTAAAAGGTGTAGCCGTAAAGGCAAAAGTTGTTTCGGAGGACGAACAAGAAAAAGGACTGCGTGCCATCTTAAACTTTGGGCATACCTTAGGTCATGCTATTGAAGCTGAATCTGGTTATGGAAAGATTACCCATGGAGATGGCGTTGCAATTGGGATGATTTTTGCATTAAAGGTAAGCGAAAAAATCTTTAATAGTAATCTATCATCTGAAAAAATAAAGGAATGGTTTAGCTTATTTGGGTTCCCAACCAGCATTCCTGAACATTTAGAAGTTGATAAATTACTTGAACGAATGAAGCATGATAAAAAAGCTACCTCAGGAAAAGTAAAAATGGTCTTGTTAAAAAATATTGGGGAAACTGTTATTCAAGATATAGAAGATGAGCATCTACTCCGTTTCTTAAAGGATTTTATTTAAGATAAGATGTCTTATGCAAAAAGGAGGAGTGTAAATGATAAGGGGAATACGTGGCGCCACCACTATAAAAGAAAATAATAGACAAGAAATATTAACAGCTACTGAACAGCTACTGCGTGACATGATCATTGAAAACCACATTGAAGCTGCAGATGTGGCACAAATTGTATTTTCAGTCACCGATGATATTGATGCAGCTTTTCCTGCTGCAGCGGCAAGACAAATTGATGGATGGACATTTGTTCCAGTAATGAGTATGAGAGAAATCCCTGTACCGGGTTCATTGCCAATGTGTATACGCATATTAATGACTGTGAATACAACTGCAAAACAAGAAGAAATCAATCATGTATACCAAAATGGAGCGATTGTCTTAAGACCAGACCTTTCAACCGTACAAGGTAAATAAAACTATACATTGACAAATTGAAGATGTATATGATAAGTTTAGTTACAATATTTGATAAAGTTAGAGTTTAGTAAGTTTTCTGAGAAGTTTAGAGTTGAGTTTAGGGTAGATGAGAATGAGAGAGTTTAGCCGAGGTTAGCAGAGTTTAGTTATGTTACTTCTACCCAAAGATACCAATGTGTCTTTGGGTTGTTTATTTTTATCGTTTTTTTTATAAAAAAGCGATTCCAATCTTCAAATACCTCCTAAATCCTCATTCTCCATATTTTATGGAGGAGTGAGCTGAATGAATACGTATGATTTTTCCTCGTTTGCGTCCGATGCAAAACAATATCGGACAATTCCGATTGTCAAACGTTTCTTAGTGGATACGTTGACACCCATTCAAATTTTTCAAAACCTAGAAAATGAAGCATCTTTTCTGCTTGAAAGTAAGGATCACGAATCCGAGTGGTCTAGGTATTCATTTATTGGCTTAAAGCCATTCCTGTTTATGGATGAAAATAAAGGTCACTATTACGTGAAAAATGAAAACCAGCAAAGCTTAGTGAAGAAACCAACGATGAAGGATGCATTCAACTGGATTAAGGATTACCTTGCCTTAAAGCCGCTGGATATCGAAATCCCCTTTTATGGAGGGGCAGTTGGGTATATTGGGTATGATGCAATTTCTACTTTTGAAAAGGTAGATGAGCACTCAAACAATGATTTAAACATGGAACGCTATCAATTTTTCTTTTGTGAAACGATTTTAGCGTTAGACCATCATTCACGCGAGTTAATTGTCGTTCATTTTGTTCGATTAAATGGTGGTGAAGATGAGCGGATTCAAAAAGCTGTTTTCGAACATGCTCGCTCAAAAATCAACATGTATTTGTCCCGTATTGTTCAAAACAAAGAACAAAGTGAAATGTTATTACTACCAAAATTACATGAAATACCGAATGTAAGAGATATAAAAACGAACTTCGAAAAACAGGATTTTCTAGATGCTGTTGTTAAAATAAAGGACTATATCACGGATGGAGATATTTTTCAGGCGGTTTTATCACAACGCTTTGAAATTCCGGTCTCAGTAAGTGGATTTCAGCTATACCGAATCTTACGAATGGTAAACCCCTCACCATATTTGTTTTATATCAAGATTAATGATATTGAAATCGTAGGAAGCTCACCAGAGCGTTTAATCAAAGTTCATAATAAACATCTTGAGATTCATCCAATTGCAGGTACAAGACGTAGAGGGAAGACGAAAGAAGAAGATGAAGCACTTGCATCGGAATTGCTTCAGGATGAAAAAGAGATGGCAGAGCATTATATGCTAGTCGATTTAGCACGTAATGATATTGGCAGGGTATCTACATTTGGTTCTGTTAAAACTCCTGTATTAATGGAAATTGGTCGATTTTCACATGTGATGCACATTATCTCAAAGGTCACAGGTGAATTAGATGAGAAAATTGATCCATTAGATGCGTTACAAGCAGCTTTCCCAGCAGGTACTGTATCTGGAGCACCTAAAATTCGAGCAATGCAAATTATCTCAGAGCTGGAACCTATGGCTCGAAACTTATATGCTGGCACAATTGCTTATATAGGCTTTGATGGAAATATAGATTCCTGTATTACAATTCGGACGGCGATTATAAAAGATGGTATTGCTTACGTTCAGGCGGGAGCAGGAATCGTTGCCGATTCAGTTCCAGAACACGAGTGGATGGAAACTGTAAATAAAGCAAGTGCCTTAATTCAAACAATCCAATTAGCAGAAGAAGCATTCGATAAGGAGGATATTCATGTTTAAACAACTTTTAAATAAATGTATTACTGGCGAGGTATTAACAGAAGAAGAAAGCTATCGAGTGATGGACGTGATTATGTCTGGTGATGCAACTGCAAGCCAAATTGCGAGTTTACTTTCAATCCTTCGTTTTCGTGGCGAAACAGTCGATGAAATTACTGGCTTTGCAAGAGCGATGAGGGAGCATATGATGCAGCTCGATTATGAAAGTGATCAAGTAATAGACACTTGTGGGACAGGTGGGGATGGTGCTTCTACATTTAATATTTCAACTGCAGCTGCAATTATTGTATCTTCCATAGGAATAAAAGTTGCAAAGCACGGAAATCGAGCAGTGTCATCAAAAAGTGGTAGTGCGGATGTTTTAGAATATTTAGGTGTTGAGATTCAATCAACCAAAGAAGAAGCGAAAGATGCATTAAATAAACGAAATATGAGCTTTTTATTTGCACCTATCTATCATGCTGCGATGAAGCATGCCGTCACTCCAAGACAGGAAATTGGATTTCGAACAATTTTTAACCTATTAGGGCCGATGGCAAACCCAGCCAGATGTAAAAGGCAAGTGCTAGGTGTGTACTCAACAGAGTACGCTGAAAAAATGGCATATGCCCTTCAGAAACTCGGTTCTGAGCATATTTTATTTGTTTCAGGACGTGATGGACTTGATGAATGCAGTATTACAACTGAAACAGATATTGTGGAACTTAAAGACGGAGAGATTACAAGATTTGTTCTCTCACCTGAAGATGTCGACCTTCCCCGTGGAAATATGAAGGACATTCAAGTATCTTCCGTGGTTGAGAGCGCAAACCTTCTGCGGGATGTTTTGTATGGAAGAGCCAATCAAAGTGCAACGAATATTGTTTTATTAAATGCTGGTGCAGCTATTTACATCTCAGGAAAAGCGAACAGTATTCGTGAAGGTGTTGAAATGGCAAGAGAGGCTCTTGTAATGGGAATAGCAAGGAACCAATTTGAACAGCTAAGAAATCGTGAGGTGGAGTATTTTGCTAAACAAAATTCTTGAACAGAAAAAAATAGAAGTTAAAAACATTAAATATCCTGAGATTGACAGTGCTGTTAAACGAATTTCTCTATATGAAGCACTCTCTAATCCTAATCGATCCCTTGGTATCATTGCTGAGGTGAAAAAAGCATCACCTTCAAAGGGCGTGATCCGAGAAGATTTTCATCCAGTCAAGATTGGAACAGAATATGAAGCAGCAAAAGCGGATGCTATTTCAGTATTAACAGATGAACCATTTTTTCAGGGTTCAATTGAATATTTAATGGATATTAAGAAAAATGTAAATATTCCTGTTCTTCGAAAGGATTTTATCGTTGATGCAAAGCAGATAAAACAAAGTGAAAAAATCGGTGCAGATGCTATTTTATTAATTGGCGAAGCACTGGAGCCCAATCAATTACATGAATACTATTGTGAGGCATATGAAAAAGGCTTAGAGTGTCTTGTTGAAGTCCATTCTAGGGAAACGCTAGAGCAGGTTTGTAGCATTTTTACACCTAAAATCCTTGGTATTAATAATCGGAATTTGAAAGTATTTGAAACTTCGATTACACACACAGAGGAAATCGCAAAAGATGCTCCAGTAGATAGTCTTATTGTCAGTGAAAGTGGAATCCACACTCCACAGGATATTAAGTCCATTATGAAATATGGAGCAAAGGCAGCACTTATCGGAGAAGCATTTATGCGAGCAGAGTCCCCAGGAATTGGGATTAAGCAAATGTTTGGAGAGGTCCCTCATGCAACGTCCGCTTATTAAATATTGTGGAAATAAATCATTTGAGGACTTACAAGTGGTTGCTAAAAGCAATGCCGATTTTATCGGCTTTATTTTCGCATCCAGTAAGCGAAAAGTAAATCCTATTGAAGTGGAACAATGGTTACAAGAAATTGATCTGCAGGATAAACAAACCGTTGGGATCTTTGTTAATGCAGACTTGGAAGAGATAGAGACTGTATTGGAAAATGTACCTTTATCCGTTATCCAATGTCATGGTTCAGAGTCAGTTGATTTTATTAAACAACTAAAAAAGAAGACAGGGATTAATGTATGGAAGGTAATCCATCATGATGAACAAGCTCTTAGAACGATGGAGGAGTTTGCTGATGTAGCCGATGGTTATGTTGTTGATACAAAGATTGCAAATGTTTGGGGTGGCTCTGGTATCTCATTTGATTGGCAGTCAATTCCTATCTATCAACAAGAAGCAAGTCGACAAAGGGTTCCTTGTTTCATCGCAGGTGGAATAGGCCCTGAAAATATTGAAAGCCTACTAACCTATAAGATCGACGGGTTTGATATCTCGAGCGGGATTGAATATGCAGGTAAGAAAGATCAAACTATCATACAAACTATTGAGAAATGGGTGGATAAATTTGAAGAACGTACCAAATGAAAATGGTAGATTCGGAGACTTTGGTGGAAAATTTGTACCTGAAACATTAATGATGCCATTAGAAGAAATCGAAAGGGCATTAGACGAGGCATTTCAAGATGAAGAATTTCGTAACGAATATATTCGTATTTTAAAAGAATATTCAGGTCGACCTACAGCACTTACATATGCTGATCAGTTAACGAAAGAACTAGGTGGGGCGAAAATCTATTTAAAGCGTGAGGATTTAAATCATACTGGCGCACACAAAATCAACAATGCGATTGGTCAAGCGCTATTAGCAAAAAGAATGGGGAAGAAAAAAATAATAGCTGAAACAGGAGCTGGCCAACATGGTGTAGCAGCTGCTACAGTAGCCGCTAAATTTGGATTAGAATGTAAGGTTTTTATGGGTGTAGAGGATATTGAAAGGCAAAAGCTAAATGTGTTTCGAATGAGACTTTTAGGTGCTGAGGTCATTCCAGCCACAAGTGGGAATCAGACATTAAAGGATGCAACGAATGAAGCAATCCGTTACTGGGTACAAAATTGTGATGATCACTACTATATGATTGGCTCAGTAGTAGGTCCACATCCTTATCCAAAAATGGTCCGTGATTTCCAACGAATTATCGGTGACGAAGCAAGAGAACAGTTTTTAAAACGCGAAAATCAATTGCCTTCAACAGTCGTTGCCTGTGTAGGTGGCGGAAGTAATGCGATCGGGATGTTCTATCCGTTTCTAAATGATGATGTGCGTTTGGTCGGTGCTGAAGCAGCTGGAAAAGGTGTCGATACAATGTTACATGCAGCCACAATTACGAAAGGAACAAAAGGTATCATTCACGGGTCGCTAACGTACCTTCTTCAAGACGAGAACGGTCAAATTACAGAACCATATTCTATATCTGCTGGGTTGGATTACCCTGGTGTTGGCCCTGAACATGCATATCTTGCAAGCAGTGGAAGAGTGAAATATGAAAGTGTAACCGATCAAGAAGCTCTCGATGCATTGCAATTACTTACTCGTGTTGAAGGAATTATCCCAGCTATTGAATCCGCACATGCAATGGCCAAAGCAATCCAGTTGGCAAAAGAAATGTCACCAGAAGAATCGATCTTAGTTTGTTTATCCGGACGAGGAGACAAAGATGTTCACTCACTAATGACATATTTAGAAGAAAGGGGAGCTAAAAATGAACACAACCTTTACGAACCGGTTACCCAAGGCTGAAAAATTATTTATCCCATTTATCGTGGCAGGGGATCCTCATCCCGATGTGACAGTTGAAATTGCACTTACATTACAGGAGTCTGGTGCTTCAATCATAGAATTAGGGATACCATATTCAGATCCATTAGCAGATGGTCCTGTTATTCAAAGAGCATCTGGGCGTGCACTTAAAAATGGTGTTACATTAGAAAACTCAATGAAACTTGTTTCGGTTATGAGAAAAAAAGGTCTAAAAATTCCAGTAATTATCTTTACCTATTACAATCCTGTGCTACAATTAGGAGAAGAAAGCTTTTTTGCTTTAGCGCAACAAAATGGTATTGACGGACTACTTGTTCCCGACCTTCCTTTTGAAGAAAGTGAAGACCTCAGAAGAAAATGTGAAAGTGAAGGGTTAAAATTTATCTCTTTAGTTGCGCCAACTTCTTCAAGTCGAATTGAAAAGATCGCTACAAATGCACAAGGATTTTTATATTGTGTTTCATCCCTTGGTGTAACAGGTGTTCGAAATTCGCTTAATAATGAGGTATACTCATTTTTACAAGAGGTAAAACGCTATAGCAATATTCCTGTAGCAGTTGGGTTTGGTATTTCTAATTCTTCTCAAGTAGAAGCACTTAAAGATCATTGTGATGGGGTGATCATGGGAAGTGCCCTTATCCAAAAGATTGAAGAGTATCTACCAGAATTAGTGAATGAAGAAACAAGAGCTACCGCCTTATCCCATTTTAAAATTTTTGTAGATGATGTATTGCATCCCATTAACTTTATTCAGCAGAAGACTGAATAAAGTTAAAGCCTCCGGCGGATGCCACGATTTTTCAAAGGAAATTTTTCGATCCTAGATCAAAGACTAAGAACGCCACATCCTGTGGCAACGTCTTCATGACCCACTTCCTGTGGGCTTAAAAATCTGGCGCAAAATACGCCAAGAGCGCATTTGAATATGATAAGAGGTGTAGCTTCAGATGAATATCAAGGAACAGTTATTAGATTTAAAACCATATCAACCAGGAAAACCAATTGAAGAGGTAAAAAGAGAATACGGTTTAGAAAAGATTGTGAAATTAGCTTCAAATGAAAATCCTTATGGATGCTCAGCAAAAGTAAAAGAAGCAGTTAAAAACAGTTTGGACTCATTTGCGATTTACCCTGATGGCTATGCAACGGAGCTAAGGGAAAAGCTTGCAAAGCACTTAGGTGTAGATGGTTCACAACTTCTTTTTGGAAATGGGTCTGACGATGTCATTCACATTATTTCAGCTGCATTGCTTGCACCTGGCAAAAATACAGTTATGGCCAATCCGTCCTTTTCGCAGTACAAGCATAATGCCATTATTGAAGGGGCAGAAGTACGTGAGGTTGAGTTAATTGATGGTCATCATGATCTTAATGGAATGCTCAAGCAAATCGACGCGAATACTGAAATTGTCTGGGTTTGCTCTCCAAACAACCCATCAGGAGTGTATGTGAACTCAGAAAAACTTCATCATTTCTTGAAGGAAGTTCCAAAGGATGTCCTAATTGTAATGGATGAAGCTTATTATGAATTTGCAGCAAATGAAATAGATTATCCAAATACAGTTGCGCTTCTAAATGATTATCCCAATCTACTTGTTTTAAGGACTTTTTCAAAGGCTTATGGCCTTGGTGGACTACGCGTTGGCTATGCAATTGGAAATAGTGATTTCATCAATAAAATTGAGCCTGTCCGTCAGCCGTTCAATTCAAACCGAGTAGCTCAAATAGCAGCGGCCGCTGCAATAGAGGATCAAGACTTCATCGCTTCCTATGTTGAGAAAAATAAGCAAGGCTTGCAACAGTATTATAGTTTCTGTGAGGAAAATCAATTATCTTATTATCCATCGTTTGGTAATTTTATTTTGATTGATTTTAAGCAACCTGGTGATGATGTGTTTCGCTATTTATTGGAGCGAGGCTTCATTGTTCGCTCAGGAAATGCTTTGGGCTTTCCAACTAGCCTTCGAATTACTGTTGGCACTGAGGAACAAAACAGTGAACTTATAGCGATACTTTCAGAGATGCTAGCAAATCAAGAGAAGTAAAACTGTGGGGGTTCAATGTAACCCCCATTAGTGTTTCTATAATCGGTGGTGATGAGATGGGAAAAAATATATTAGTAATTGGACTTGGTTTAATTGGGGGTTCTATTGCTCTTGCAATAAAGAAGGAACATCCTTATGCTACAATTTATGGTTTTGATAGCAATACAGAATCATCACTGTTAGCAAAAACGTTACAAGTGATTGATGAAGTTGTATTTAATTTAGAGGATGTTGTACACACATGTGATTATATTTTTATTTCGGTTCCAGTAAAACAGACGATTGACATTATTCATGAGCTCAGCTCATATGAGCTAAAAGAAGAAGTGATCGTTTCTGATGTGGGGAGTACAAAACAGGAAATTGTTCAGACAGCAGATTCCATATTTGGGGAAATTGGTGTAACTTTTATCGGCGGCCATCCAATGGCTGGTTCTCATAAAAGTGGTGTGGTTGCTGCGAAGGAACATTTGTTCGAGAATGCTTTTTATATTTTTACACCACACAACGAATCGCCTTCTAGTAAACTTGGGGTAGAGCAACTTCAAGCATTATTAAAGGGAACAAAAGCGAATTTTGTTATTATGAGTCCTGAGGAGCATGACCGCGTTGCGGGTGTAATCAGTCATTTTCCACATATTGTTGCAGCCAGCCTTGTACATCAAGCTCTAAAATATGATCAGAAAAATGAACTGGTTCGACCATTAGCAGCAGGGGGTTTTCGAGATATTACTAGAATCGCATCTAGTAATCCGTCCATGTGGCGTGATATTTTATTACATAATCGAAATGTATTACTAGATTTGTTTGAAAATTGGATTGATGAGATGGAACAAATCCGAAAGTTTGTGGCAAGTGGAAATGGCGATGATATTTATAATTATTTTATGGATGCCAAAAACTTTCGCGATGGACTTCCTACTCGTACAAAAGGTGCAATACCTTCATTCTATGATTTATATGTTGATATTCCGGATTATCCTGGTGTCGTTTCGGAAATCACAGGTCTTCTTGCCCAAGAAAGAATTAGTATCACGAATATCAGAATTATTGAGACAAGAGAAGAAATCTACGGTGTTTTACGTATCAGCTTCCAAAGTGACGAGGATCGTGCCAAAGCTAAGTTATGTATCGAAAGCAAGACAAGTTATGAAACATTTAATGGATAGCTTTTAAAATATACAGAGGGGTATTTGATTAGGAGTGGTAATATGGATTCAATAAAACTGCGTACAAATATTAAAGGTCTTAATGGTTCAATTAATATTCCCGGTGATAAATCCATCTCCCATCGCTCTATTATGCTTGGGGCAATTGCAGAAGGGAAAACAATTGTGGATAATTTTTTACTTGGGGAAGACTGCTTAAGTACTATTAGTTGTTTTCAAAAACTTGGTGTGAAAATTACTCAGGATAAGGACCATGTAGAAATTGAAGGAGTAGGTTTTGAAGGGTTACGTGAACCAGATGTAGTACTAGATACAGGAAATTCTGGAACAACTACAAGACTAATGGTCGGACTTCTTTCCGGTATACCAATTCATACATGTGTGATTGGGGACGAGTCAATTGCAAAAAGGCCAATGAAACGGGTAACAGCACCATTAAGGCAAATGGGAGCAAAAATTGATGGAAGAGAAGATGGGAATTTTACTCCACTCTCAATTCGAGGTGGCGAATTACAGGGAATTGAGTATGTTTCTCCTGTTGCAAGTGCACAAGTAAAATCCTCAATCCTTCTAGCGGGTTTAAATGCAAAAGGGACTACATCTGTTACAGAGCCGCATAAATCAAGAGACCATACTGAACGTATGCTGCGTGCCTATGGCTGCGAAGTTGAAGAAGAAGGTCTGACTGTTAAAGTAAAAGGCGGACAGAAGCTTAAAGGGACAATTATTCAGGTTCCTGGGGATATTTCGTCTGCAGCATTTTTCCTGGTTGCAGGGGCAATTGTACCTAACAGTCGAATTACATTGAAAAATGTTGGAATGAATCCAACCAGGACAGGAATAATAGATGTGCTTATTAAAATGGGAGCGCGTCTAGAAATCGAGAATGAGAGAGTGGAAAATAACGAACCTATTGCTGATTTAACAATTCAAACATCTGAATTAAGAGGGATTGAAATAGCTGGTGACCTGATTCCACGATTAATTGATGAGATACCAGTCATTGCGCTTTTGGCAACACAGGCTGAAGGTAATACAATTATTAAAGATGCCGAGGAGCTTAAGGTAAAGGAAACCAACCGAATTGATACAGTTGTCGGCGAACTTTCCAAACTTGGAGCTTCAATTGAACCAACAGACGATGGAATGATTATTTCAGGTGAGAAGAAACAATTAACGGGTGGACAAGTTCATAGTCATGGAGACCACAGAATTGGCATGATGTTAGCTGTTGCAGCATGTATTGCGGGCGATGATGTGACTCTTGAAGATTATGCTTCCATTAAAGTTTCGTATCCAAGCTTTTTTGAACATCTTGATTTATTAATAAAGGAAGGTTAAGCATGAAAACCCGTGGAAAACTAAATTTCCATGGGTTTTCTGTTTTATTAAGAACTAAAATTAACATACATCCATCACTTTTTGCATAGCTTGTCTTAAGACTAAGTTTTGCGAAGGGGGAGGTTTGATGCCATATATATTAGAAAAAGCGAATGTTTTAAAAGACAATAGGGTTATAACATGCTCAATTCTTATAAAAAATCAACGCGTTGATTATATGAATGAAAACCTCAAAAGACTCTCTTTCATGAAGACAAATTTATCACAATACTTATTAACACCCGGTCATGTTATGATTAACTACTCCTTTTCGAAAGGGCTTTCATTTCAATCCTTTAAAATGGAAGTGACAGAAAAATACTTAAGAAAAGGTTGTACAACATTACTAGTCATAAGTGACGTAAAGAGCGAGCGCGAACTGGCCAATTCTCTAAAGAATACTAGGCATTTCCTGTTGAATAGTCCAATTGATTATTATTTAGGGATTCGTATTCCCCTTGAAGCTTTAACGCCATCTATCATTGTAGCCTGCAGGCGAAAAAAAATTCCAGTCATCATTGTCACAATTGAAAAAGCGGACGATCTATACAAGGTACCATGGGGATGGATTAGGGAATCGTACCACTCCTTTCAAATTCCAATCATCCCTGAATGGAATTTGAAAGAGAAGACGATTTTTAATAGTAATCGAAAGGAAGAGATCTGGAGGGTTATTACTGAAGAAAATCGAATTCCAACAATTCCGGATTGTCCGACTGAGAATGAACCATTGTCCTTTGATATGTTAAAAAAAGTTGGAATTTACCCAGATAAAGGGGATATACGTGTAGGTGGAGAACTTGATTATAATTTATATGAGCATGATTCAATAGGCTATTCAGTTGATGAAAAGCCAACTCTCGATTATCATAATCTTATACCCACACTCACCATGCATAAAGGTAATTTTACAAAAGTAGATGCAAATGTATACTTTCGTTCCGGCTATGGTAATGAATGTATAGTAAAAAAACCTGGCTTCTTTGCATCTTCGTATGATACAGATGTATTGGTGAAAGAGAGATAGGTAAGAGGAGTTAATGATTTCATGAATAAATTAGAGAATGCAATTCAGTTAGTTGAAGATGGTAATGTTGAAGAAGGCCTCAAAGCTTTAAAGAAGCTAAGAGAGTACTCAAATGATGATGATAAATACACTATTGCACAAAGTTACTATAAATGGGGTTTTGTTGAAGAAGCCAAAGAAATCGTTGAGGAACTAATCGCAAGATATCCTGATGAAGGTGAGCTCTTTGTATTTTTAGCGGAAATCATGATTGATTTAGATATGGAAGAGGAATCAATTGAAATTCTCGAGCAAATTTCAGAAGATGATCCAGTATACTTGGAATCCCTTGTTTTGCAGGCTGACTTGTTTCAAATGCAGGGTTTACACGAAGTGAGTGAGCAAAAGCTATTGTTAGCTAAGGAAAAATCAGACGATGAGCCTATCATTGATTTTGCATTAGCTGAATTGTATTTAACTCACGGCGAATACAACAAAAGTATTCCTTATTATGTGAAGGTTTTACAGAATAATGACGAAATTGCTGGTGTAAATGTTAACGCAAGAATCGCGGAAAGCTATAGTACAACAGGCAAGTTTGAAGAAGCTCTTCCGTATTATGAAGAAGCAATAAAAAAGCAAGAAGACAGTAATACTTTATTTGGTTTCGGCGTTACTGCTTTTCAGGCAAAATACTATAAAAAGGCTATCCAGATTCTTTCTAGACTAAAAGAGCTAGACCCGGACTATGGTTCACTTTATTTATACCTTGCTAAAGCATATGAAGAAGAAGGGAGCTTCACGGAAAGCTTTCAGATTCTCATAGAGGGCCTTGAAGTGGAGTCATTAAATAAAGAACTTACATTTTATGCAGGAAAAATATCTATGCTGCTTGGCGATAAAGAAAATACAGAGAAGTACCTACGTGCTGCAGTTGGAATTGATCCAGGATATGTGGAAGCAACTTTACAACTTTCAAAGTTCCTCTTGCGCGAAGAAAGATTCGAGGATGTTGTGGAATGCCTCGATAATGTCATGAGTTATGGCGAATATGATGAACAATTTGAGTGGGACCTCGGGTTTGCAAAAAATAAACTAGAACAATATTCGGATGCATTAAACCATTACCGTCATGCATATACTTCTTTTAAAGAAACTCCAGAGTTTTTAGAAGAGTTTGGATATTTTTTATTGGAGGACGGAAAACGGGAAGAGGCAATCGAAGTATTTAAGGAACTTCTTAAGCTTGACCCAATGAAGTACGAGGTTGAAGAATTAATATCCGAACTGGAATAAGCTTAAAGTTCTATTGTTTTTACCATCCTTTTGAAGGATATTTTGATGTCAATGTTGAAGTATAACATTAAAATTACTCCATACTAGCAGAGGAGGGAAGCATGCGATGACTACCCCTGTATCTGTCAACGAGAAAAAAGACTTCATTCGCTGGTTTCTGAATAATTATCAGCTAAAGAGAAGAGAGTGTGTTTGGATTTTAAATTATTTAATGAGCCATGACCAACTCATGAAAAATGTCCACTTTGTCGAGCAAGCCCAATACTGCCCTCGAGGAATCATTATGTCGACTCATTGTGTTGATGATGTACCCTTCCGTTTTTATAAGGAAAATGTCATGACCACGGATGCTGAAAAGTCATTTCATGATATTCGACTAAATAGGGAAGAAGAAATTTATATTCAATTAAATTTCAGATCCTCCTTCCATTCTCCGAATTATGTGGCTGTACTTGAAGAGAATCCATATATGCCGAAACATCTTCAAGTGAACGAACAGGATAATGAACTGGCGAAAAAATTTCTTGAGGAATCCATTCATATGTTTCAAAAAGAACATCTGTTAAAGAGGATTGATGAGGCACTTGACAAACAGGATAAGACAGAGTTTAAAAGGCTAACTGAACAACTAAAACAATTATAGAGGGTTGTGTAACATTTGGGCTGACAAAGTGTGTCAGTCTTTTTTATTTGTCCAGAATATGGTATGGTAGTTTAGGAGTTTACCATTACTTCATAACGTAATTGAGAAAGGAAGCATACATAATGAAATGGGTAACCAAGGATATGGATGTCTATATTCAAGCAAAGGAATATGTTGATACAGCTGTCATTCCACTCATTCCTGTCTCGCTTGAAGGAAACTTAAAGAACACTGTTTCAATGGGGGAGTTTATTACCATTCTTTCAAATGAAGTGGAACGTCAATTTAAAGGAAGAATTATCTTATTTCCTGCGTTCACGTATTCAAATGGTGAAGAACTTGAAATGGCAAAGGCTCGATTAAATCAATGGACAAGCGATCTAAATAGTAGTGGTATGAAGCATACGATATTTATCACGTCTGATAGCAGCTGGAAACAGGTAGAATCTGATTTAAATGGATCCCTAATTTGGCTTCCTACTTTACCACTTGAATATGTTGAAGAAAAATATAAGCAAACAATGCTTCAAGATCAAATGAAACAACTGGTCACATTATTTACAAACATCTGGCAAAAATAATTCAACATTATTTAGCAATAATATTGAAAAATTCCTTACTTTTCCTAAGAAAGTCACATAGTTGCCATTGTTTCGGTAAATCCTATTATTGACCTGTACCAAATATTGATATATCATGAGAATGTCCTAGTTTTAAATGTGTACAATTATGTCCGGAGTGGACTTAGCTTAGCATAGAGGGGGGAAAAAAATGAGCGAGAATAAACAACGGGTTTCAAGACGTCAATTTCTAAACTATACTCTAACAGGTGTAGGTGGATTCATGGCAGCTGGGATGTTAATGCCAATGGTTCGCTTTGCAATTGACCCATTACTTCAGCCGGAAGCTGAACACGACATGGTACAAGTGGTAAGTGTTGATAAGATTACAACTGAACCTCAAAAATTTGATTTTAAAATTAATCAAGTTGATGGATGGTATGAATCAGAGGTTCCAAATTCAGCATGGGTTTATAAGAAAGATAACGGCGACATTATTGCATTGTCACCGGTATGTAAGCACTTGGGGTGTGCGGTTTCTTGGGGTGAAGATCCAGCTAACCCAGACCGTTTCTTCTGTCCTTGTCATTATGGTTTATATGAAAAGGATGGTATCAACGTGCCAGGTACACCACCAATGGGCCCATTAGATGTATTTGACAGTGAAGTAAAAGATGGTTATCTATATTTAGGAAAAGCAAAACCAAATCCTGGAGGAGGCAAGTAATCAATGTTAAATAAGATTTTTGATTGGGTTGACGAACGACTTGATATTACTCCTCTATGGGCAGATATTGCAGACCATGAAGTTCCTGAGCACGTAAACCCAGCGCATCATTTTAGTGCGTTTGTTTATTGCTTTGGAGGACTAACATTCTTTATCGTCGTCATCCAAGTATTATCTGGTATGTTTTTAACGATGTACTATGTACCAGATATCATTAATGCATGGAATTCTGTTTATTACTTACAAAACGAAGTAGCATTTGGACAGATTGTTCGCGGAATGCATCACTGGGGAGCTAGTTTGGTTATCGTCATGATGTTCCTACATACCCTTCGTGTATTTTTCCAAGGTGCTTATAAAAAACCTCGTGAGCTTAACTGGATCGTGGGAGTATTAATTTTCTTTGTCATGTTAGCACTTGGTTTAACAGGTTACCTATTACCTTGGGATATGAAAGCGTTATTTGCAACAAAAGTTACAATCCAAATTGTTGAATCAGTTCCACTCATAGGGCCTTACTTAAAGACTCTAATTGCGGGACACCCTGAAATTGTTGGGGCACAGACTTTGACACGTTTCTTTGCTATTCATGTATTCTTCTTACCAGCAGCATTATTCGGTTTATTAGCTGCTCACTTTATCATGATTCGTCGTCAAGGTATTTCTGGTCCATTGTAGGATTGAATTTAACTTCATACTTGAAGTGTAAAGTGTGTAGTATGAAAATGGATTGATATGAACTAATAATTTTTCGAGCTTGCTCGATTGTATTATGAAAACAAGACAAACTCTTTTGAATGTAATGTAAATTCTCTAAAAAGGAGGGGGACTGATTATGCATCGCGGAAAAGGAATGAAATTTGTTGGGGACTCACGTGTTCCTGTTAGTAATAAAAAGCATATTCCTAAGGATTACTCTGAGTATCCAGGAAAAACAGAAGCGTTCTGGCCAAACTTCCTATTAAAAGAATGGTTAGTTGGTTCTGTTTTCTTAGTAGCTTTTCTTTGCTTAACAGCAGCACACCCGTCACCATTGGAAAAAGTCGCTGACCCGACTGCGGCAGGGTATATTCCATTACCAGACTGGTATTTCTTATTCATGTATCAATTGATTAAGTACACGTATGCATCAGGTGATTATAACATTATTGGTACACTCGTTATTCCGGGACTTGCGTTTGGAGCACTTTTACTAGCTCCATTCTTAGATCGTGGTCCAGAACGTAGACCATCTAAACGCCCAATTGCTACAGGTATGATGCTTTTAGCATTTGCTGCAACTGCTTACTTAACATGGGAATCAGCTTCTCAAGTAGACTGGGAGGCAAGAGCAGAATCTGCTAAAATTGTAGCAGAGGCTGAGATAGATAAGGAATCTGAAGGGTACTTACTATACCAAGACAAAGGTTGTATCGGATGTCACGGTGGTAACCTTGAAGGTGGACCAGCAGGTAAGGCGTTAGTTGATAACGGATTATCTCCTGAAGAAATCGCAGACATCGCGAAAAATGGTCAAGGTGCAATGCCTGCAGGTATCTTTGAAGGAACTGATGAAGAATTACAGAAGCTAGCTGAATTTATTTCAGGTGTAACTTCTAAATAATAAAAAAAGCTGACTTTTACAGTCAGCTTTTTTTTATGCTAAAATAACCTTTTTTAACTTGACAAAGAGACTGTTTTTAAGAGAATCTTGAGATAAGTAAATAGGAAAGTTGGTACAAAGATGAAGTGGATTACATATTTAATGGGGCAGCGCTGGGTGCTTTGGATTCTTTTACTTATAAACATACCCGGTACGATTTATGGGTATATCTGGTATGAGAGTCAACTAGACATCACACCTCCAAAATTTTTAATTTTTGTTCCAGATAGCCCTACAGCAAGTTTGTTTTTTTGTTTTGTGTTAATCGCGTTTTTACTGAGGAAGAATTGGCCGCTTATTGAAGCGTTAGCAATTGTTACCCTTTTTAAATATGGAATCTGGGCAGTAGTCATGAATATTCTTACTTATTTTGTGGACGGCCTAAATATATATGGGTATATGCTTATTTTTTCTCACCTAGGAATGGCAATTCAAGGGCTATTATATGCTCCGTATTATCGAATAAAGCCGGTTCATTTAGTAATTGCAGCTATATGGACCTTACATAATGATGTAATTGATTATGTTTTCTTCATGATGCCAAGGTATAGTGTGTTGGATCAATATATCCCTCAAATCGGCTACTTCACATTTTGGTTAAGTATGGTGTCAATTTTAATTACCTATATGCTTTGTATAAAAAAAGAGCGTTATCAATTAGAGTTAAACTAATCAAATACACCTTGGTGTATTTTGCCGGAGGCTTTTTACTTTATTCACCAGAAGTTCGTAACTATTGATGAATAAAGTAAAATTAGTGGTCTACTCTTGTCCAATCTATCATACATTTTACTAGATGTTTGAGGAGGGACAAGTATGAAAATTTTTCGAATTATATGTATTATTTGCTTTATAGTTATGATTAATCCTATATCCATAAACGCCACCTCCAACGAAGAAAATTGGGATAAGCTCGATCAAATCTCAGATCAGGCACTGCAAATGGTGAAGCAAGAAAGATACAAGGATGCCAAGCAATTATTAACACATTTTTCAAATGAATTTTTACGAATGAATCAGCGTGAACAATCATTTTCAATGGATGACCTTCGAATTATTACAATGACCCATAATTCAGCATTTGAAGCTGTAAATTCAACTTCACTCAGTTTTGAGGAAAGGATTAATCTTGTTACACAATTCCGCTTGGTAATTGATGCAATGAGATCAGAGCATCAGCCGATGTGGACTGAAATGGAAGATTCCATTATGACGACCTTTGGGCAAATGAAGGAAACTGTTGAAGAAGGAGATACTGAAAACTTTAATCATCAACTAACAATTTTTCTATCAAAATATGATATGATCCATCCGAGTATTACGGTTGATATTACGCCAGAGGATGTTCAAAAAATTGATTCTCATATCGCATTTTTAGATACGTACCGAAATGAAGAACTTAAGTCGTCTACAAGAATCCAGCAACTTGAACAAATGGAAATGGATCTGAAGAATTTATTTGAACGCATGAAAGAGGACGAAGCCGATCCATCACTTATCTGGGTAATGATATCAACAGGTGGTGCCATTATTCTCACATTAATTTATGTTGGTTGGAAAAAATATAAAGGTGATAAACAAAAGCGACAAAAACAAAGAGATTATGATCTGCGATAACAGTGGGAGATAACCCGCTGTTTGTTTTTTAGGAGATTAAATTTTGTAAGCAAGTCAATTGACTTTGGGTCCTACTCAAATTAAAATTAAACTATACTATAAGTATGGAGGAAAAAAAATGATTTTTGTTTATTTTGCTTTAATCATTATCATTCCAATTTATGCGCAAATAAAAGTAAAAAGCGCATATAAGAAGTATTCACAAATCCCATCGTCATCTGGAATGACAGGTGCAGACGTAGCAAGAAGAATACTCGATCAAAATGGACTATATGATGTGAGAATCGAAGAAACACCTGGTGTACTATCAGACCATTATGACCCAAGATCCAAAGTCGTTCGACTATCAACAAACAATTACTATGGGAATTCAATTGCGGGTGCGGCAGTTGCAGCCCATGAGGTTGGACACGCAATTCAAGATCAACAAAACTACGCTTTCCTTCGCTTCCGCCATGCACTAGTACCGGTAGCGAACATTGGCTCAAACTTTTCATGGATTTTAATTATAGCAGGTATGATTTTTACTATACCAAGCTTAATGCTATACGGAATTATCTTTATGGCTGCAGCAGTATTATTCCAGCTTGTAACTCTACCAGTTGAATTCAATGCTTCATCGAGAGCAATGAATGAAATTGTATCAGCAGGAGTTATCCGAAACGATGAAGAGCGTGAAACTAAAAAGGTTTTGAATGCAGCGGCATTAACATACGTTGCAGCAGCTGCAGTAGCGGTATTAGAACTATTGAGATTAATCCTAATGTATACAGGAATGACTCGATCAGAAGAATAATAAAAAGCCAGTTATCAATTTGATAACTGGTTTTTTAAATTCATCGCTCTATTGGCTTTTTATTCTCATCTAGCGTAAAACCTTCACCGAGTACATCATGGACATCACTAACTGAAACAAAGGCATGTGGATCAACAGAGATGATTACCTGTTTTAAGCGACCAACCTCTCTACTACCCACAACACAATATAAGATATGCTTCTCTTGTTTCGTATACGACCCCATCCCCTTCAATATCGTTACACCACGTTCCATTTCATTTAGAATCTTTTCTGCAATTTTATCGTTCTGCTCTGAAATAATCATCGCACCTTTAGCAGCATACGCACCTTCCTGCATAAAATCTATCACTCTTGCCCCAATAAACACAGCCAGTAACGTATACATTGCCTCTCGATGAGATAGATAAAAAATAAGCGAAATCGTGATAACAACAGCATCAAATAAAAACATTGTCCTTCCCATTGGCCAACCCACGTATTTGCGAACTAGCCTGGCTATAATGTCTACCCCTCCAGTGGTTCCTCCATAGCGGAATATAATCCCTAGTCCAACCCCAATGAAAACACCCGCAAATAGAGCTGCAAGCATTAAATCCCCATCAAGTGGAATATCAAACTGATAGCGTTGAAATAACCACAAAAATATTGAAACACTAATAGTACCGATCATTGTATAGTAAAATGCAACACGGCCTAGTAGCTTCCACCCGATTATAAATAGTGGAATATTTAAGATTAGGTTCGTATAAGATGGATCGAATTCAAATAGAAAATAGAGCAAAAGAGTGATTCCAGTAAATCCACCTTCTGCAAGATTATTTTGCATATTGAAATGTACAATTCCAAACGAAAAGATGGCAGAGCCTAATAATATAAAAAAGATACTTTTGATCGTTAACTTCAAAATGATTTACCCCCGAGATAGTAATAATTTGCCACTTTATTATAAAGTATGGGTAAATATCTGACAAATCATGTTATATAAAAGAAAAGTTTGTCAAAACTCTATATTTTAAGCTAACATAGGAAGAGAAACTTCATGAGGTGATAGAGATGGCAGATAAAACAATGAAACAGCTACAAGAAGAAGTAGATGAGTACATAAGCCAATTTAAAGAAGGATATTTCAGCCCTCTTGCATTACTAGCAAGATTGACAGAAGAATTGGGTGAACTTGCTAGAGAAGTTAATCACTATTACGGTGAAAAGCCTAAAAAGGATACAGAAACTGAAAAAAGCATGGCAGAAGAAACAGGAGACATGTTATTTGTTTTGATTTGTCTTGCAAATTCCTTGAACATTGACCTTGAAGACGCACATAATACTGTTATGAATAAATTTAATACAAGAGATAAAGATAGATGGACTCGTATTGACACTAACGAATAGGGGAGATAAAAGAATGGAAACCATTAAAATCGTAATTGCTGGACCAAGAGGCAGAATGGGAAAAGAAGCGGTAACGCTTGTACAGGAAACTGAGAATTTTTCTTTAGTAGGGGTAATCGATCATAAATACAATGGAATGTCCCTAAATGAGATTGATGGATTTTCAAATGTTAACGTACCTATCTTTACTGATATTAAGGAAGCGTTTAAAGAAACAAACCCTGACGTTTTGATTGATTTAACGACACCTGAAACGGGTAAATATCACACAGAGATTGCTATTGAACATGGAGTACGGCCAGTCGTTGGCACTACAGGGTTCACAAAAGAGGAATTAGAAAGATTGTCAGTGCTTGCAGAGGAACGTAAATTAGGTGCAATTATTGCTCCAAATTTTGCGGTTGGTGCGGTTTTAATGATGAAATTCTCACAAATGGCAGCCAAGTATTTTCAGGATGTGGAAATTATCGAGCTTCACCATGACCAAAAACTCGATGCTCCATCTGGAACAGCTGCGAAAACGGCAGAACTACTAACAACTGTTAGAGAATCAAAGAAACAAGGACACCCTGATGAAAAAGAAACCATTCAAGGTGCTCGAGGTGCTGAATATGACGGAATTCGTATACATAGTGTCCGCTTACCTGGACTTGTCGCACATCAAGAGGTACTGTTCGGCGGAAATGGACAAATGCTTTCCATTCGCCATGATTCTTTCAACCGGGCTTCTTTCATGTCAGGTGTTAAATTATCGGTTGACACTGTAATGAACCTCGATGTACTGGTTTATGGATTGGAAAATATTATCGAATAAGGGGATACATAACGATGAAAATTGCATTAATTGCTCACGATAAAAAGAAAAATGATCTTGTTCAATTTTCTACAGCTTATAAATCTATTTTAGAGGATCATGAATTGTTTGCCACAGGTACAACAGGTTCACGTGTTTCTGAAGCTACAGGGTTAAAAATCCACAGATTCCAATCCGGACCATTAGGTGGCGATCAGGAGATTGGTGCGATGATCGCAAACAATCAAATGGACATGGTAATCTTTTTTAGAGACCCACTTACTGCACAGCCACATGAGCCAGATGTAACAGCACTTATAAGATTATGCGATGTATATTCTGTACCTTTAGCGACAAACATGGGAACGGCTGAGGTGCTTATTCATGGCCTTGAACAAGGATTTTTCTCATGGCGTGAAATAATCCGTGATAGACAAGAAGGAAATAATTTGTAAGTTCGTAGATACACATACGTGTATTTAATGAAGAAGTGGGAGATTCGTAAATGAAACTGAAAATTGGGATTACCTGTTACCCGTCTGTTGGCGGTTCAGGTATTGTAGCAACAGAGTTAGGGAAGCTACTTGCAGAAAAAGGACATGAAATTCATTTTATTTCTTCAAGTCTTCCATTTCGTCTCAACAAAATTTATACAAATATTTACTTTCATGAGGTGGAAGTCAATCAATATTCAGTTTTTAAATATCCGCCGTATGACCTTGCATTAGCTAGTAAAATGGCAGAAGTGACAAAGAGGGAAAATCTAGACCTTCTTCATGTGCACTATGCGATTCCACATGCAGCATGTGCATTTTTAGCTAAGCAAATGGTGGGCGGTGATGTAAAGATTGTAACGACCCTTCACGGTACAGATATTACTGTTCTCGGGTATGATCCATCTTTAACAGAACTTATACGCTTTGGAATTGAACAATCTGATGCGGTGACAGCTGTTTCACAATCACTTGTGGATCAAACGTATGAGTTAATCGAGCCCAAAAAAGAGATTAAGACGATTTATAATTTTGTAGACGAGAAAATTTATTACAAACGAGATGTGAATGATTTGCGAAGTCAATATGGGATTGAAGAGGATGAGCGAGTCATTATCCATGTTTCCAACTTCCGTAAGGTGAAACGTGTACCCGACGTTATCCGCGCATTTGACCTCGTTCAAAAAGAAGTTAAATCAAAGCTGTTATTAGTTGGCGATGGGCCGGAGCTAACAACAGCCTGCAAATTAATTGATGAATTAGGCCTTGATGATAAAGTCCTTCTCCTAGGAAAACAGGAGAACCTTGCTGAACTGTATTCAATCAGTGACTTAAAGCTACTATTATCTGAAAAAGAAAGCTTTGGACTCGTTCTCATTGAAGCAATGGCATGTGGAGTTCCGACAATCGGTACAAATGTTGGTGGAATTCCAGAAGTCATTGAAGATGGTGTAGATGGCTATATTTGTGAACTAGGTGATATTAAAGATATTGCAAATAAGGCAATTAACCTACTATCTGATAGTGAGTTACATCAAAAGATGTCAAATCAGGCAATTAAATCTGTCCAACAAAAGTTTAATTCTGAACGAATTGTCAGTAACTATGAGGATTTATATTATTCAATACTTTCGAATAAACGTTGATAGGGGCTCACGACGATGGATGAATCTTTTGTAAAAGCCAAAGCAATTCTTACAACATTACATAATAATGGCTACGAAGCTTATTTTGTTGGTGGTTCTGTTCGTGATTTTCTCCTTCATCGTCCAATCGGTGATATCGATATTGCAACCTCGGCATTACCAGGGCAAATCATCGATTTATTTCCAAAAACGATTGATGTCGGAGCCGTTCATGGCACCGTAATCGTTTTACACGATGGTGAACAATTTGAGGTGACAACATTTAGAACGGAAGAAGGTTATGAGGATTACCGTCGACCTTCACATGTGGAATTTGTTACTTCCCTACATGAAGATTTAAAAAGAAGAGACTTTACAATGAACGCGATTGCGATGACGATTAATGGAGATATTATCGACCCTTTTGATGGAAGGAAAGCGATAGAAAAGAAAGTAATCCAAACAGTTGGTAATCCGACTGAACGTTTTCGTGAAGATGCGCTAAGGATGATGAGGGCCGTTCGATTTTTAAGTCAGTTGTCCTTTTTACTTTGTGAAAAAACTCAATCTGCGATCATGGAAAATGCATATTTATTAAAAAAAATTTCAGTTGAACGGATTACTATCGAATTTGAAAAATTACTTTCTGGTCTGAGTTGTCAGGCTGCATTTCCAATTTTAATTGAGACAAGATTATTTCAGTACATACCAGGATTAGAAGATGAAATACAAGGGTTGAAAAACTTCCCTGCATACAAATGGAATCAATTGCAAGACAGATCTGAGTATTGGACACTTGTTAGTTATTTGTTGTCTAAAGAGGATCTTAAGTCGTTTTTAAGGCAATGGAAGCTTCCGAATAAAGTTGTGGATCAAGTTGTAAAAAATGTAGCTTGTATACAAAATGTCTTTCAAACTGGTTGGAACAATCGGCTATTATATGATTCAGGAGCGAAATGTGTCCAACAAGTTGAGAGAATTTTAAATGTGCTTGGATTTGGACAAGAAACATCACCATCAAAAGAATATGAAAAGCTGCCTATTAAGCAGCGATCAGAATTAGATATTACGGGTGAGGATTTATTAAATTGGTATAATCAAAAACCAGGTAAATGGATTTCAGATCTCTATATTAAAGTAGAAGATGGAATACTTGAAAACGAAGTGGTAAATAACAAGGTAAAAATAAAGGAGTGGCTTCTATCGTGCAATCAGAAATAAGAAAAAGATTGTTAGAGGTCTTCTCTAATGCTAACGGAGAATTTATTTCTGGTCAAAAAATTAGTGAGCAACTTGGGTGCTCACGTACTGCCGTTTGGAAGCATATTGAAGATTTACGAAACGAAGGGTATGAATTAGAGGCAGTTAGAAAACTTGGTTATCGTATAATCACGAAACCAGATAAAATTAGCGGCAACGAAATTCAATTGGGTCTGGAAACCGAGTTTCTTGGAAGAAATATTCATTTTGAAGAATCACTCACCTCAACGCAAAAAATAGCACACCGGCTATCGTATGATGGTGTAGTTGAGGGCACACTTGTCGTGGCTGAAGAACAAACAACTGGTCGAGGAAGACTTGACAGGTCCTGGTATTCACCAAAGCATACAGGAATCTGGATGAGCATGATACTAAGACCACAAATTCCACCTTCACAAGCTCCGCAATTAACACTTTTGGCGGCAGTAGGTGTAGTCCAAGCGATCCAAGAAGTAACAGGGTTAGAGCCTGATATAAAATGGCCAAATGACATATTAATCAATCATAAAAAGATTGTTGGTATTCTAACTGAACTTCAGGCAGAGACAGACCGGATTAATTCAGTTATTATTGGAATTGGCATTAATGTAAATCAAGAATTGAATCATTTTCCTGAAAGCTTACATTCAATTGCAAGCTCACTTGCAATTGAAAAAGGAGAAAAAATTGATCGCGCGAAGCTCGTTCAGGTAATTTTATTTAAAATTGAAAAACTGTATAAGGAATATTTACAACATGGCTTCAAGGCTGTGAAGTTATTATGGGAGAGCTATGCAACAAGTATCGGCAAGAGAATTGTTGCAAGAACACTTTCAGGTTCAATTGAAGGTAAAGCAATTGGAATCAATGACGAAGGTGTATTACTTCTAGAGGATGCGTCCGGAAAATTGCACCATATCTATTCAGCGGATATTGAGATTCCTGAAAAATAAAGTGTAGAAATAATATTGAATCTTTTATATAATTCAAAGTAATGGGTGGTATCCTGTCGGAACTGCACCAGTGACTTAAGTTTTACCAATGTCATTTACAATTATATTCTGCCTTGATCCATTGGACTGGGACAGAGGGATGAAATTTACCGAAAACATTCATGTTTAATCCTTCTTTCTCTTTATTGAAAGAAGGATTTTTTACTTCGTAATCAAATACGCCTTGGCGTATTTGTGCCCAATTTTTTTCGATGGTGTCTCGAAAAATTTCCTTTGAAAAATTGTGGCATCCGCCGGAGGCATTAACTTTATGCAGTCTCTACTGAATAAAGTTAATAAAAAACGTCCACGAATCGGTTTTTCATCTCCTCTTTTTAAGGACTCGAGGACAGCCTTAAGCAAGGCGAGCTTTAAAAGCCAAAAGGAGGAAAAATGATGAAACAAACAACAGAATTTTTAAAAATGAAGCAGAAGAAAGAGCCAATTGTAATGCTAACAGCTTATGATTATCCATCTGCAAAACTTGCAGAGGAAGCAGGGGTCGACATGATCCTTGTAGGTGATTCATTAGGTATGGTTGTATTAGGCTATGATTCTACTATTCCAGTAACAGTTGATGATATGATTCATCATACGAAGGCCGTAAAACGTGGTGCAAAGGATACTTATATTGTAACGGATATGCCATTCATGTCTTATCATGTCTCACGATCTGATGCCTTGAAGAATGCTGCTCGAATTATTCAAGAATCGGGGGCACATGCAGTTAAAATCGAAGGGTCAAATGATGTCATTTACACGATTTCAGCATTAACTGAAGCAGGAATTCCTGTAGTAGCGCATTTAGGATTAACCCCACAAGCTGTTGGTGTCTTAGGTGGTTATAAGGTACAAGGAAAAGATGCAGAAAGTGCTAGACAGCTAATTGAGGATGCCAAAAAAGTGGAAAAAGCAGGTGCGATTGCTTTAGTTTTAGAATGTGTTCCTAGACAATTAGGTGAAGAAATTACAAACAGCATTTCAATTCCTACTATTGGAATTGGGGCTGGAAATGGTACAGATGGTCAAGTTCTTGTTTTCCATGATGTGGTTTCATATGGCGTCGATCGTGTTCCAAAATTCGTGAAGCAATATGCTTCAGTTAATAACCAGATTAAACAAGGAATCCAAGATTACATTACTGAGGTTAAAACCAAGTCATTCCCTGATGAAAAACATTCATACACAATGAAAGAAGAAGAGCTTGCAAGCCTTTATGGGGGAAAATGAACATGAAAATTGTAACATCGATCAAGGAAATGCAGCAACATATCAAGACCTTAAAGCTGGAAGGAAAAAAGGTTGGATTTGTACCAACAATGGGGTACCTTCATGAAGGTCATTTAACATTAATGAATAAGGCAAGAAGCGAAAATGATGTATTAGCAGTAAGTATATTTGTAAACCCTCTTCAATTTGGTCCGAATGAAGATTTTGAATCCTATCCGCGTGATTTTGAAAGAGATAGCAAACTCGCAGAAAACAATGGTGTTGATATTTTATTTCACCCAAGTACAGAAGATATGTACCCAACCAAAATGTCACTGACTGCAAATGTTCAATCTAGAATAGATGTGTTATGTGGTAGAAAAAGAAATGGACATTTTGACGGAGTTGCAACAGTATTAATCAAATTATTTAATATTGTTCAGCCAGACCGAGCGTATTTCGGGTTAAAGGATGCTCAACAGGTAGCTGTGGTGGATGGATTAATTACTGATCTTAATTTCCCGATTACGCTTGTTCCGGTGGAAATTGTCCGAGAAGAGGATGGGCTAGCAAAAAGCTCGCGTAATGTAAATTTAACTGCCAAGGAGAGGGCAGAAGCTACGAGATTATATGAAGGTCTTCAAATGGCTAAAACAGCTATCGAGAATGGCCAACGCAACCCAAGGGTAGTTGAAGAATTAATCATGAACCATCTTACAAAACATACATCTGGTGAAATCGATTATGTAGAAATATACAGTTACCCAGAGCTTGACGAGCTTTCGGAGCTAACTGGAAAAATCATTATTGCGATCGCTGTCAAGTTTACAAAAGTCAGACTTATTGATAATATAACTTTTGATGTATAAAAACGAGTTCAAAAGGAGGATGAAAAGGACCAAGAAGTTCGAGGCGGTGAAGTTTTGAGTAGCGGAACGTATGTTGTGTATACGTGAGCACAAGGAATGTTTCTTCATTGATTCCGCTTCGCACGCCGGAAAAGCGGGTTTTCTTTTCCAAGGAACGGAAAAACAAACCAACGAGCTTCTACAGGATGTAGTGACTTCGACGTTCGACACAGGACGTGTCGGTAGTTAGTCGAAGATCGTATACCGATGTGTCATTTTCACCGTACTTTTTGAACCACATTTTGAAATCTTTTGATTCAAGGGGGAGCATCATGTTCCGTACAATGATGAATGCAAAAATACACAGAGCACGTGTCACAGAAGCAAACTTAAATTATGTAGGTAGTATTACTATTGATGAAGATATATTAGACGCAGTCGGAATGGTTGCTAATGAAAAAGTTCAAATTGTAAATAATAACAATGGGGCTCGACTTGAAACATATATTATCCCTGGTGAGAGAGGAAGCGGAGTTTTTTGTTTAAATGGAGCTGCTGCTCGTCTTGTACAAGAGGGAGATGTCATTATTGTGATTTCATATGCAATTGTACCTGAAGAGAAACTGTCTGAACATAAGCCTAGGGTAGCAATCATGAACGAAGAGAATCAAATTAAAGAATTACTTTTTCAAGAACCAGCTGCAACTGTAATATAAAAAAACTTTATAAGAACAACGCCCCCATATTGGGGGCGTTTGTGTTAGGAGGTGGGACTAAATGAAAAAACGCTTTGTGGTTGTGGACTTGGAAACTACGGGGAATTCTCCAAAGAAGGGTGATAAGATTATACAGTTTGCAGCTGTTGTCATTGAAGATGGAGAGATTATTGAAAGATTTGCAACTTTTGTAAACCCGAAACAAGACATCCCAGTTTTTATCGAGCAATTTACTGGTATTTCAAATGAAGTTGTTGCGAATGCCCCTGATTTTTCAATTGTGGCACCCGAAATTATTTCGATGTTTAAGGATTCCTATTTTGTTGCTCATAATGTTCCTTTTGACTATTCTTTTTTACAGGAGGAATTAGCCCAGTGCGGTTTTACGAAATTTCAATGTCTTACTATTGATACGGTTGAACTTTCTAGAGTAATGCTTCCATTGGCAGATAGCTATAAACTTGGACAGCTTGCAGAATCTCTTTCATTAACACATGAAAATCCACATCAGGCTGATAGTGATGCTGAAGTAACAGCAGAAATACTCTTAAAAATAGTACATAAAATTGAGCAACTGCCGTTGGTAACAATTCAAAAGCTTTATACCCTTTCCAATTATTTTAAAAGCGATATCCGTGAAATTTTGCGAGAGATTATAGATGATAGATCCAAACACGCAAAGCGTGAATCGAAATTTGACATCTATCGTGGACTTGCTCTGCGTAAAAAGAAAAAACAAAAGGGTAAAGCAAACCCAAAAAGTAATACATATACTGAGGTTTTTCATTCAGTGATTCACGATTTTCCATTTCGACAGGGACAGCTAGAAATGGTGCAAACAATTCACCATGCACTTGAAACAAACCAACACGCAATTATCGAAGCAGGTACAGGTATTGGGAAATCATTAGCATACTTGCTTCCAGCAGTTTATATCTCAAAAAAGAAGGGACGTTGTATGATTAGTACAAATACCCTTCAACTTCAGCAACAATTATTTGAGAGGGATGTCGCGAAATTGCGTGAAATCCTTTCGTTTGATTTCGAAGTTGCACTATTAAAAGGAAGAGGGAATTATCTCTCATTAAGAAGGTTTGAACAAATACTTTATGAGGACAGTGAAAACTATGATGAGGTCTTAGCTAAGGCTCAAATATTAGTATGGTTAACTGAGACCGAAACAGGAGACATTGACGAAATTAATTTGCCTTCAGGTGGCAAGCTTTTATGGGATCGTGTGAAAAGCACATATGAAAATCACGGATTTGAAGATACAATCTGGGAGTCAAGAAGTTTTTATAAAAAAGCAAGGGAATCTGCTGAAAAAGCGGATATATTGATTACAAATCATGCTTTGTTATTACAGGATCTGAGCTATGACTTTGAAATTCTCCCTTCTTACGACTATTTGATTATGGATGAAGCCCATCATTTTGAAACCCTTGCAAAGCGGCAGGTAGGATTTCATATTCATTACTTAATGATTCACTCTGTTCTGACAAGGATTGGTCTATTCGAAACAAACGATTTACTTAAGAAATCATCAAAAATAGTGGAACGGATTGGATACAATTCAGACTCATTTGAACGAGTGAACCAACTTTTAAAGGACATGAGAGCATCCGTTAATGAATTTTTCCGGATGATACGTAGTCATGCATTATCAAAACAATCGAATGAAAACCAAACGAATCGGATTCAATATGTAGTAGATCGAAATAATGAATCAGGTGAGTATTGGCAAGAAGCGATGGAACAACTGACAAAGTTGAGTATTTCAAAGAAAGAACTTTCTACAATGATTCAATACCAAAACGAGCTAATTATTCAAAATAAGTCAATGCTAACACCATTGCAATTAGGTTTATTTAATGATTATCTATTATGTTTCAATTTATTATTTGAAAAATGTGCTATTATCGAGAGTTTTTATGACGGTTTGGAAAATCAAATGGTTTGGATTGAAATCGATCCAAAGGGGCCTGTAAATTCGGCAACCTTATTTGTGGAACCCACAGATGTTTCTGAATATCTCGCTGACCACTTTTTTACTTTTAAGAAAAGTGTGATTATGACTTCTGCAACATTAACAGTGGATGATTCATTTTCCTATATTATTAAGAAGCTTGGCTTGACAGATTTTCAACCCATTACATTGACAATACCATCACCATTTGATTACGAACGTCAAGCAGTGATGATGGTTCCATCAACTGTTCCACTAATCAATTCTGTATCACAGGATGAATTTGTTGATTCGATTTCAGTTCATATAGCTGAAATTGCCAAAAAAACAAATGGACGTATGCTTGTTCTTTTCACTTCTCATGATATGCTCCAAAAAACATATATGAATTTAAAAAGAATGCAGCAACTTGAAGAGTTTGTGTTAATTGCCCAGAGTATAAGTGGCGGTAGTCGGGCAAAATTAACAAAGAATTTTCAGGCGTTTGATAAGGCAATTCTTTTAGGTACAAGCAGTTTTTGGGAGGGTGTAGATATCCCAGGTGAAGATTTAACCGCACTTGTTATCGTCAGGCTGCCGTTTACTGCTCCAAACGATCCAATTTTCGCTGTTCGCACAAAGGAAATTGAAGGAAAGGGTGGAGATTCTTTTAAGGAACTATCTTTACCTGAAGCAATCCTTCGATTTAAACAAGGTATTGGAAGGTTAATTCGATCTGAAAAAGATAAAGGGGTAATCTTTATTTTAGATCGTCGGATTATAACAGCATGGTATGGAAAAAAGTTCGTTTCATCAATTCCACAAATGAAATTGATTCAAAAACCTCTTCATGAGCTTATGGAATATGTTGAAAAATGGTTATAGATATTAATTCTTTGGAGGCTGATTTGTGAAATATATTAATCTGATCTTATTCATTTTTTTAACATTATTTACTTCAGGCTGGACAAGCGAAAATGTGCGGACTAATATAGAGAAAATTAATGTTAAATTATCCGAAGATGAGATTGCGATTACATTTTTAGACCTATCAAATGGTGAAGCAAGTTTGATCCATATACCAAATGGAGAGTTTTTCCTAGTGAATACCGGTGGGAACGGAACCAAAGAGGAACTTAAGGAGTACCTTGAAGTCTATGAAGTGAAAAAATTAACAGGCATTATTATTACAAAACAAGACATATTATATACTTCAAATTTAGACTGGCTAATACAACAATTCTCAGATGTACAAATCATCCAGGGAGCACATAATAAGCAAGAGTACTCCAAAAATAATATCGTTAAGTGGGAAAATCAAAAGACCTATAAACTAAGCTCTTTACTAGCTGCTGAAGTCATTCATGAAGACCACATAAGCGAGAAGTCTCTTGGTATGGATGTATTATTCCGATTTGGTAATCATCAGGTTCTTTTTATGACCAGTGCTAATTCAGAATTAGAGCATCAAATGCTGTCAAATAAAGTGCTGCCCATAACAAATATTTTAAAGGTTGCGGAATTTGGCCATGCAAAGGGTTCAGGAGAAAAATTTGTGAATCATGTAAATCCCCAAATTGCGATTATTTTTCATAAAAAAGGATCACTTCCTAGTTCAGATGTGTTAGAAAGACTAAATAGTAGTTGGATCGACATTTACTATACAAAACAGTTTGGCAGTGTCACCATCAAATGTACACAGACCGATTACGAAGTTTTTCCCATTTCGTTAAAAAGTGATCAACCAAAGGGAGACCAAGAATAAAAAAGACCTGTCAAAGACAGGTAAAGGCATGGGATTAGGAGTTAATTTTTTATTAAAAAATTATATTGTGAATGGTTATACACCTGTTATAATGATGTAAGGCAACTTAGTGTAGACAACTTCAACTGTAATGTTGTAGTACTTCTATTGTTGCCGTTAGAGAGATATCGTATGAGTAGAAAAATTTGTGATGAATGAAGGGAGAGCTCTTGCTTGGAAAGTAAGATAGAAATTCTATCGACTGTTAAGATTCAAAATACTCCTGATTTATATAAAATTGTTGATTTGTTAAATCGAAGTTTAAAACATGAGGATCTTATGTTTGGATTGGCACTCGATAAAGATGATCAAAATAAAGCAGTTTTTACAATTTATCGAACGTAAAGAAGTTGATTAAAATGAAAAAATGGATCATATGGATACTCGTCCTTCTCCTTATTATTATAATTTGGACAGGAATCGGCATTTATCAATCGGCATTGAAGCCATACAATAATGCTCAATCGAAGGGAAATGAAATTGCCCTCGAGAAGACAGTAATTGAGACAATTGATGATAGTTATACATATTTTGGAACGAAAGCGTATCAAGTCGTCATCGGTAAAAATGATGAGGGTGAAAAAGTGATTGCTTGGATTCCAGAAAAAAAAGGTAAAATAGTAACGCGATTTGAACGTGATGGAATCACAGAAAAAGAAGCAATTACTATACTAAAAAGGGAACGGGATCCACAAGAAATTCGTTCCGTCAAACTAGGGATTGAAGATAATATTCCGATTTGGGAAATTATTTATATAGGTAGTGATAATCGATTAACCTACCATAAATTGTATTTTGAAACTGGCAAATATCGCAATTCAATCAAACCATAATACGTGGGGGGAAAACCATGAAATTAGCAAACAGAGTAGCAGCATTAACACCTTCATCTACACTTGCAATTACTGCAAAAGCAAAAGAATTGAAGGCAGCGGGACATGATGTAATTGGACTTGGTGCAGGTGAACCGGATTTTAATACACCTGAACACATAATCGAGGCTGCAATCAAAGCAATGAAAGAGGGGCATACAAAATATACACCTTCTGCTGGATTGCCTTCGTTAAAACAAGCAATTTGTAAAAAGCTTCTAAAAGATCAACAATTAGAATATAAGCCAAATGAAGTGATTGTTGGAACTGGTGCAAAGTTTGTATTATATGCTTTATTCCAAGTACTTCTAAATAAAGACGACGAAGTTATTATTCCTACTCCTTACTGGGTTAGCTATCCCGAGCAGGTAAAGCTCGCAGATGGTGTACCAGTGTATGTTGAAGGCAAAGAAGAGAATAATTTTAAAGTCACAGTAGACCAGCTGGAAGCAGCCATTACAAATAAAACAGTTGCTTTAGTATTAAATTCACCAAGCAATCCAACTGGTATGCTTTACTCAAAAGAGGAATTAAAAGCAATTGGTGAATTATGTGTGGAGCATAATATCTTAATTGTGTCCGATGAAATATATGAAAAACTCGTGTATTTTGGTGCTACTCACTATTCAATAGCTCAGGTAAGCGAAGAAGTGAAAGCAAAAACTATTCTTATCAATGGACTTTCTAAATCACATTCAATGACAGGTTGGAGAATTGGATATGCAGCTGGTCCAGTTGATATCATTAAAAGCATGACAGACCTTTCAAGTCATAGTGTTTCTAATCCAACTTCGATTGCACAATATGCATCGATTGCTGCTTATGAAGGTTCACAAGAACCTGTAGAAACAATGAGACAGGCTTTTGAACAAAGATTAGATGTTATTTATGATAAGTTAGTAAGTATTCCTGGAATTTCATGCAAAAAGCCACAAGGGGCTTTCTATCTATTTCCGAATGCAAAAAAATGTGCGGAACTGACAGGATATGATAATGTAGATGATTTTGCAAAAGCACTATTAGAAGAAGCACTTGTTGCTGTTGTACCTGGGTCTGGCTTTGGTGCACCAAACAACATTCGTCTATCTTATGCTACATCATTAGAACAGCTTGAAAATGCGATTGATCGTATTCGTAAATTTGTTGAGGAAAAGATGAAATAAAAAATTTATATGGGGATGGTTCAATTGGAGTTTATTCACTCTTGAACCATCCCCATGGTATTTCTTGCTTCATTATGACAAGATATGTATAATAAAGTAGGAATTTATACATAAGTGGCGATAATAACGCCAATGCGCATTTGATTGATTTTTGGAGGGACAATTGTGAAAACAACTATTTCAGAAGTTAATAAATTTGTTGGAGAAGAGGTTACAATCGGTGCTTGGTTAGCGAATAAACGATCAAGTGGAAAGATTGCCTTTTTACAACTTCGTGATGGGACAGGCTTCATACAAGGTGTCGTTGTAAAGGCGGAAGTGGATGAGGACGTTTTTAAAACGGCGAAATCAATCACACAAGAAACATCTTTATATGTAACCGGTGTTGTTAGGGAAGACGAAAGATCACCTTTTGGTTATGAACTAACGGTTACAAATATTCAAGTCATACATGAAGCAGTCGATTACCCAATTACGCCAAAAGAACATGGAACAGAATTCTTAATGGATAATCGTCACTTGTGGCTTCGATCAAAGAGGCAGCATGCTGTCATGAAAATCCGTAATGAAATTATTCGTGCAACTTACGAATTTTTCAATGACAATGGTTTCACAAAAGTTGATCCACCGATATTAACTGGAAGTGCACCTGAAGGAACAACTGAACTCTTCCAAACAAAATACTTTGATGAAGATGCATATTTATCACAAAGTGGACAACTATATATGGAAGCTGCAGCGATGGCTTTAGGAAAAGTATTTTCCTTCGGCCCAACATTCCGTGCGGAAAAATCGAAAACAAGACGCCATTTAATCGAATTTTGGATGATTGAGCCGGAAATGGCCTTCTATGAACATGAAGATAGCTTAAAAGTACAAGAAGAATATGTTGCACATATTGTTCAATCTGTCTTGAAAAACTGTCAATTAGAGCTGAAAACATTAGGCCGTGATGTATCGAAACTTGAAAAAATACAAGCACCATTCCCACGTATCTCTTATGATGAGGCTATTGAGTTTTTACATGAAAAAGGCTTTAACGACATACAGTGGGGCGATGACTTTGGTGCTCCACATGAAACTGCAATTGCCGAAAGCTATGAAAAACCTGTGTTTATTACGAATTATCCTAAGGGAATTAAGCCTTTTTATATGCAGCCAGCACCTGATCGTGATGATGTGGTGTTATGTGCGGACTTAATTGCTCCTGAAGGATATGGCGAAATCATTGGTGGATCAGAGAGAATTCACGATTATGACCTTATGAAACAACAGCTTGAAAAACATGGATTAACAAGTGAAGCGTACCAATGGTACCTTGAATTACGTAAATATGGTTCAGTACCACATTCGGGCTTCGGATTAGGCTTAGAGCGAACAGTAGCATGGATTAGCGGTGTTGAGCATGTTCGTGAAACAATCCCATTCCCACGCTTATTAAACCGTCTATATCCATAATTAACAATAGTAGGGACCTTCTTTAATAAGAGGGTTTCTTTTTTATTTTTTGAACAAAACCAACCCAAATATTTCTTTCTTATTGCTAATCGTAATCTCATGTTATACTAGGGTATGAAGAGGTGTTTATACATGAAAATGGATAAATTAGTTGATTTATTCGAACAAGGCAGTATTTCAATTCCGAAAATGTTAATGTCCTCGTATCGACATCTACAGCTTAATGAAGAGGAAATGATGGTCCTTTTCCATATCCTAACTTTTATGGATGGTGGAAATTTCTTTCCTACACCAATTGAAATCTCAAATCGCATGACAATTACAGAAGAAAAATGTATGGAAATTCTACGTCAGCTCATTCAACGTGGTTATTTAGAAATAAATGAAGGAAATGATGAAAATCGTATCATCTACGAAAAATACTCTTTACGACCATTATGGGAGAAAATGCTCCAACATCTTGTTCAACAAAATATGAATGAAGAGAAAGAAATCGAAAAACAACACGAAAAGGACTTATATAGTATTTTTGAACAAGAATTTGGACGACCTCTCTCACCATTTGAATGTGAGTCCTTAGCAATGTGGTTAGATCAAGACCATCATGATCCATCCATTATAAAAGCAGCATTACGAGAAGCAGTTATGTCTGGAAAGCTCAATTTCCGATATATTGATCGAATCCTCTTTGAATGGAAAAAGAACGGTATTCGTACCATTGAACAGGCTCAGAACCATTCTCAAAAGTTCCGGCAACACCAACATAAACAAAAACAATCTGAGCAACCTCAACAGGGAAATTACAAACGGACAATCCCTTTTTATAATTGGTTAGAGAGCTAAAGATAAAAAATAGGTGATAAAAAATGCTAAACAAACAACAAATTCAATTTTGTCTAGACACAATGGGGGAGATGTTCCCGGAGGCTCATTGTGAGCTGAATCATAAGAATCCATTTGAACTGGTAATTGCTGTTTCATTATCTGCTCAATGTACAGATGCATTAGTTAATAAAGTAACAGCTTCTCTTTTTGAAAAATACAAAACACCAGAGGATTACTTAGCTGTTTCTCTTGAGGAGCTTCAAAATGATATTCGTTCCATTGGTCTTTTTCGAAACAAGGCAAAAAACATTCGTAAATTATGCCAGATGCTAATTGAAGAATATGGAGGCATACTTCCACAAGACCGTGATGAATTAACAAAATTACCTGGGGTCGGTAGAAAAACGGCTAATGTTGTTGTCTCAGTAGCCTTTGGTATTCCAGCAATTGCAGTCGATACTCATGTAGAAAGAGTAAGTAAGCGACTAGGATTTTGTAGATGGAAAGATTCTGTATTAGAAGTTGAAAAAACATTAATGAAAAAGGTTCCTAAAGAAGAATGGTCTGTGACCCATCACCGAATGATTTTTTTCGGAAGATACCATTGCAAAGCCCAAAATCCACAATGTGAAATATGTCCGCTATTAGAGGTTTGTAGGGAAGGGAAAAAGCGCATGAAGGGGAAAGAAAAAGTTGGATAATGAAAAGGGTATTTCTGATATTATTGAAAAATGGGATACAAGAAAAGAACATCTAACTTACTGCTATCGAAATCGAGATAATGCTACGGTTATTGAGCCGATGAAAGAAGCAGTAGATGATTTTTTAACCTTTTTATGTTTAATAAATGAAAAGCAATTTTCGAGTGCAGAAAACATACTTGATTACTCCAAGGAATTTGATTATAAGCCGATTAATTTTGAGGAGCGGATATCATTTATTTTAAAAAAGCCTCATCAATACCATTCATTTGTACAATTAAACGAACTTTACCATGAACTTCTAAAGCTTCATGCAATCATGAAAATTAAAACGCAAAAAAAATAACGCACATTTAGTGCGTTATTTTTTTATACTTATTCTCGGTCTTCGTTACCAGGTGGGAGAGGTGGGAAGATCGCTCCTTCACCAATACCTTCGCCTTCACCGTTGCCATGACCTTCACCATCGCCACCATTATCACCTTCGTTTCCACCATTTTCATTACCTGGTGGAGTTACAGGAGGGAGTGGAATTTCAATTTCTTCTTCCTCTGGTTCCGGAACATTAATGGTGTTTGATGCAGGATCACTGCGTTTTTTAGGATTATCATCATTTACAGCTGTAACTGTAAATTTGTAGATCGCTCCTGGAATAGCATCAGGAATTGTATAGCTTAATTCCTTAGTCGTTGTAAGAACCTTAGCAGGTCCTTCGTCAATTGAAACACCAATCTCAAAGCTATTACCATCAAGCTCACCTTCAGTATATGCCCAAGATAGATTGATTTGATTTGTTACTTGGTCATACTGCACATCAAGGTTAGAAGGTGGGTTAAGTTTGTCATATTTCTCAGACACTTGCGTTGGTTCAGTTCCTTTTATGAAATATTCATAAACAATTTGGTCTTTTGGCGTAAAATCACTTGGAAGTTTTGCAGGATTTGATCCTTTTTCAACTCCGACTTTAACGACTGATTTTGGCATTACAAAATCCTCTGCTTCTTTTCCTTCAGAAAGATTAGTAATGATGTTTCTAAATAATTTTAATGCTAGGTTCTGTTCAGCCGGTTTAATAGGTTCACGATTATTTTTATATCCCGTCCAAATGGCTACCGTATGGCTAGGTGTGTAGCCGCTGAACCATACATCTGGGACACCCGATGAAATATTATATTTTTTCATATCATCTGCGGAATAGTTGGTTGTTCCTGTTTTACCAGCAATTTGTAATCCAGAAACATCATATCTACTTCCGGAACCAAAATCCATTACAGATTTTAGCATGTCCGTAATCATAAACGCTGTTGCTTCCGACATTGCTTCTTCAGGCTCTGGAGCAAGAGTTACTTCTCTTCCATCCGGAAAAACAATCTTGTCAACCGCATGTGGTTTGATAAAGTTTCCTTGATTTCCGAATGCTGCATAAGCACCTGCCATTTCAAGAGGAGAGATACCGCCTGACATCCCACCGATTGAATATGCCTCATTAATTCTCTCATCAAATGTAATTCCAAGACGTTCTGCAAATTCGGTAACTTTGGTTACGCCTACTTCTTGGAATGCCTTAAGTGCTGGGATATTCCTTGAGTGGGCTAAAGCAACTCTTGCAGATATTTGTCCCATATGTTTTCTGTCAAAGTTATTGATTGGCACACCATTTGAATAGGTGTACGGTTCATCTTTAATTTGCTGATAGGTTGACCATTTTAAATATTCAATAGCAGGGCCATAGTCTAAAATAGGTTTAATCGTTGAACCCGGTTGGTTTTCGGATTCAAGTGCAAAGTTTCTGCGGTTATTTTCGGCTTGGTTTCTTCCGCCGCCTAATGCTCTAATTTCACCTGTTTTTGTATCCACTATCGCGATTCCAGCTTGGAACTCTTCATTTGGAAATTGAACATCAGGATCTTCATTTGCTAATAATGAATCGACATGTTCTTGTGCTTTAGGGTCAAAGGTTGTATAGATTTTTACACCTGCATTATAAACATCGATATCATCATATTCTTTAAGCTCGATTTTTACTTGGTCCATGAAAGAATCGATTGGAGATGATTGTTCGTTTGATTCTACTATAGATGATTCAATCGGAACCTTTTTAGCAGCTTCTGCTTCATCTTTCGAAATAAATTCATGCCTAACCATTAGGTTTAATACAATATTACGGCGCTTTTCTGCTGCTTCTGGATGAACAAAAGGGTTATAGATCCCTGGGTTTTGCCCTAATCCAGCAATAAAGGCTGATTCATGCAGCTCAAGTTCATCTAGTGACTTATTAAAATATTTTTCAGCAGCCTTGGATACACCATATGTGTTACCGACCCCGTAGTAGATTTTGTTAAGGTACATTTCAAGTATTTCATCTTTTGAGTACTTTCGTTCTAATTGAAATGCAAGCCATAGCTCCTGTGCTTTTCTCGTAAGCTTTTTTTGCCCTTCTTCGAAGAAGGAGTTCTTTATTACCTGTTGTGAAATGGTACTCGCTCCTTCAGAGCCAAAACCATCAGTAATATTTGCGACAACGGCGCCACCAAGACGAATCACATCCAAGCCGTGGTGCTCATAGAAACGTGCATCCTCGACTGCTATTACCGCATTCTTTAGATCCTCTGGTATTTGATTAAGAGGGACGTAGGTCCGTTTTTCTGCGCCAAATTCATAAATTTTGTTGCCATCCTTATCATAAACTTTTGATGAAAGTGGATCCTTTAATAAGGATTCATCTAATGGTGGAGCTCCACTTGCCATTACGAAGAATGTCGTAGCCCCGGCTACCATTCCTATTATTCCTATTAATAGGACAATAAGTATAATTCGCTTAAATAACGAACCCTTTGCTTTTTTTGGTGTCTTCTTTTTTTGATTCGCATGTCGACGTTCTTCACGTGTTTTATATTTTTCAGACATACTATTTCCTGCCTTTCAAATGCATTCATACATATTGACGTTTTTGAATTGCAAAATGTTTCATTTCTAGCTTTTTACTATTCAAAATAGAGTTGATTAATAATTTTAATATAATCAATTCTTGGCCTAAATCCAATAGATAATGGATGGCCATAGGTTTCTACTTCTTTTTTTGTTATTGATTTTCTTCCATCAGCCATTTTTCGATTCCAGAAGGTTAGTAAGTGCTTTGCCTCAAGTAAATACATTTCATCTATTGTTGTAAATCGAAGAATTACAAAGCAAATCCCATTTTGTTTTAAACAATCAGACATATGCTTTATTTGGTGCTCGTGAAAGTTTTGAAGCGGAAAAGAGGTTTTATTTTTCGTTTCCTTCGCTTCAAAATCAATATATCGGCCTTTGTATATACCATTATAGTCCGTGGTTGATGCTTGTTTAAAATAGGCTTCCTTTATGACTGCTGCACTTCTTTTCGGATAATAGACATTTACGATTTGTACAGGTGTTGGTTTTTTATGAATAACTGCAATTTCCTGCTCCAAATAAAATTGATTTGTTTCGTTGAGATCTTCTTCAAGTGTCATTCCACGATTCCCGTATATTTTTTGCTTGAGATGTGGTTTGTTTTTTACTTGTTGGGGCTTATATACTTTCCCATTTGGATAACGAAACTCCATACTCCCATCCCCCTTAAGACACCTATTATACCAAAAACTTCTCAGAAATAGTTTAAAGAAATTGTTAACAATTAGGGTGAGGCCAAGAAGGATTACATATCACTATACCATACTATTCGCCTGAAAATATACTTTTGGGGGCGTGTTGTACGCTAGGATGGACACACTATGGTAAGAGGTGTGCAAAGAATGAGTAAAAAACAAACCGATATACTAGAAATAGAAACGATGGTAGATATTCGAAGAAACCAGGAACATAATTTAACGATAGAAGAAAGAGAAATACTTCTGGATATTCAATCAAAAACAGCAAAAGGGAATATTGATAATATTTCACGGACGAAAAGTTATGCAACTTACTATAAAAAAAATACAGAGATACAATGGTCATTTTTAGCAAGTCAAGTATCACGGAATGCTGGTTGGAATATGACCGATTTAGAAGGGGAATGGATCCCGAGAATTCTAACTGAAAAAGAGAGAAGAACTTTATTTAATACATATGAACGCGCAAACTGGCTCATTTTTTCAGATGCATTTCCACAACTCTTGATTTACGAGTATTCGAAAAAAATAGGGAAGCCTTTGTTTCACATGCTAAAAATGTTTTCGGTATCCAAATTTGTCGAGGCAGAATGGGAGTTTTTTTGGCGATTTGGTAATCGTGGTCGTTTGGTAACAGCCCAAATCATTAATGAACAGAATATCATTCAAAAGCCTGTAATAGAACATCCATTACTAAAAAGGAAGGTTTTTCAAAGTTTCTTTTATAATCTTCAGGACTTTCTGCACTTTAGTTCAGTCATTTATCCAACATTGGATGGAAGATTATTTGGATTTTCCGTTCATAAATTTACAAAACTAGATAATAGAATTGAACTTGGTAAAAAGCTTGCATCCCTTTTATTTCATAAGGACTATTATAAATATTTTATACAGTTTTCTAACGTTGTAGAGCATACAGGCTCTAGATATGATTATGAAAGGTATATAGATGAGCGAAGATTTCGTAATACACCATTTTTACGAACTACCTATCCGATTATCCAACACCACAAAGGCAAGACATTAGATTGGTATAAAGGCGAGAGAAAAGCTAAATGGTTTGCGGAAGTTGAGTTAGGGGACCAATTTGACCTTACAAAATGGTTCTTAAAGAAACAGAAGCAAGTACAAGCAGGCATCATACTAGAAGAACTGTTATTAAAAAACAAAGGCTGACAGTCAGCCTTTGTATGTATATTATGTTGATGGTCTATCTGGTCCTTCTAGTTTTTTGTCTCCATAACCAGGTGCTTTCTCTTCATTACGTTCTTGATTATTTTTCTTCTTATTTTGCTTTGCCATAGGATTTTCACCTCCTACTCGTAGTGTGAGCATCTTTCAAAGATAACATTCTTAAAAATGTTAGGAAACCATTGTCGAAAATAGAGAAAGTTGTTGGAGTAATACCACTTTCTTTGACGAATAAAAACTAGTTTTGTCAAGCGTGCAGGAGGAACAATTTCGGCATCGAATTAACTAAAAAAAGACCGAATAGGAGGATGGATATGTTGAAGGGTGAACTTACGACGAAAGCGCATGTTCTTGGGGATATTGATCAATTGCTTAATTCATTAAACACGATTGATAAGCAAATTCAGGCAGAAGTAGATTTGTGTATTGATGAAGGGAAAGATCTGAAATTGATTCAAATTAAAGGGCTTGAAAATGATCTCATTTCCTTACAAAAGACATTTCTTAATCAAAAATCAGAACAATCACCGCAAACCGGAAAGGAACATTCTTATCACTTAACATTAAGCTATTAAAACGGTAAGATAGATGTTGAGGTGAGAGAATGTACACGGAACTATTGGCGAAGACGAATATTTTAAAGGATCTCTGTGACCAATCCATTAAACGATTAGAGGATGTTAAAACAAGTGAATCCTATGAAGTGGATTTTTATAAAGAAGTAAAACCTTTTGTAGATTCTACAATGGAAATAGCAGATAGTTGGAGAGAATTGGCGACTGCATGGATTAATAAAGAGTTTCCGAAAAATCTTCATCCTAATCAGATTGATGCTACACATGAAAATATCCAACATATCTCCATCCAAAGTTTTTATCAAGATACAAAAGTTAAACGTTTTAAAAATATGTATGAATCGGTTCAATTTGTACTAGATAACATCCTTGTAAGGGCTATAAAACCAAAACAATAAACCCTCCTTTAAAGATACCTTGATATCATGGTATCTTTTTTTGAACATCTAACCCAACTTTTACATAATCTATAGTAAAAGAACATCACAGGAGGTTTGTTCCACATGTATCAAAATTTTCGCAGGAACAAATATGCTGCTAGACCTTATGGTAATTCGTGGCCTTATTTGGGGCAACCTACTTATCAGCAATTTTACGGAGGAGGGTACCAATCGAATTGGAATCAATACAATCCTCCAACCTATATGCACTATAATATGAACAATTATCCTGGTTATTCTCCATACGGATATCAGACACCTTATTTAAATCCTTATCCTACCCCTAACTTAACTGGTTCAGATCAAATAAAGGCGAAAGGGGCTGGGGGCATCCTAAATCAATTTAAGAAAAAGGATGGGACCTATGATATCAATAAAATGATGGATACAGCAGGGCAAATGGTAGGGGCAGTGAACCAAGTTAATTCAATTGTGAAAGGCTTAACGAAAACATTTAAAGTGTAGATTTGAACAAATAAAAGAAAGCTGTCACTATTCAGCTTTCTTTTTATATTGGTTTATTTAGGTTTCTTTTGTTCATTGTACTGCTTTGCCAAAAGCTGTAATGCTTCATTATAGGATAATCCAGAATTTGCATTCAATCGTTTTACTTCTTCGACATTTGTATTCGAATACTGTTTCGTAGTAAATCCGTTTCCCATTTTATCCACCTTTTCTAAAGCAATTCATATACTTCATTAAGTTGATGAACACGTGTAAAATCTTTTTCGTCCATCGCGTAATTGATTTCTTCAGGTAAAACTTTGTTCAAAAATTCGATTTCTTCCTCATCTAAATCTCTTACAAATGCTTCTTCAGATGCGTATTGGTTGTTTATCATTTTTGTAAGAATAGCACGGCTTGTCTTATTCTCATCACCATAATTTGAAATTGATTCTATTAGATAGCCTAGCGTTTTATCCACGATTAATCACCATTTCATAATTATTTGAACATCCTCTATTAGGATTCTTCGAAAAATGAGGTAAATTCCTCTCTATTATCTGATTGAGATTCTTTAAAATACGGGTTTTCCTCAGTTGCATTCTTAGGGTCAAGATTCGTCTTAATCACAAGCATTGGTTCATCACTGGCATCTGCAATGATTCGATCATTTAATTCCTTAAAATCAGGTAACTTTTGGTTGCCTGCCTTTTTGTCCATAATTACACCTCCTAGCCATATCATGCTAATCTTCGATAGAAAGTATGTAAAAAAGAGCATGTATTTTCACATGCTCTCATCAATTGTGATTTTTCGTTTTCTTGGCTTTGGGATCCGAATTTTTAAGACACCATTTACATAAGATGCTTTAATTTGGTTTGTGTTTATGGGGTAAGGTAACGAAATTGTCCGACTTGCTTTGTTGAAAGAATTCTTTTTTACATAATAATGTTTTTTTTCATTGGTTTCTTCCATTTCTTCAACATGGTTAACAGTAATCGTAATATACCTTTCCGAGTACTCGATATCAATTTGTTCTTTATTGACTCCTGGTAGGTCTGCTGAAACAATTAGCTCAGTGTCTGTTTCATACATATCAATGGGAATTGTTGAGAACGGGAATGGTTTTTCGAAAAATTCGTCTATCGTATCTAATAGTCGTTTGACAGGTTGCTGGGTAAAGAACTCATTCATTGATTTCATAAGTGGACCGAATGCTTCATTTTCATCTTTTGGGTTTGGTTTATTTGACCTTTCGTCTTTCATTCTTTTTTCTCCTCCCTAGACGTATTATCTATTGTCACTATATTCATTACATATCAAAATGTTTTTATTTTGGGCATGAAAAAAGAACTGAGTTAAATTTGGCTCAGTTCTTTAATACTTAAATAAATAGTTCTTCCTCTAAGCTTTCTAAATCGACCATGATGTTACCTTTTTCATCAACTTCCACTATTTCTTTTTTCTTTAATTTTGTTAACGTTCTGCTCACTGTTTCACGGGTAGTACCAATCATGTTGGCTAAATCCTTATTTGTAAATTGAGTGGTAATCATGATTTTACCATTGGATATCTCCTCGCCATCTGACTTACAAAGGCGCATGATTAATTTAATAATTTGTTCATATGTATTATTTAATATTTGAGCTTCGAGACGATTTTGAAGGTCTACTATTTTCTCACCCAATACCCTGAAGAGCTTGATGCTAACTTGTGGCTGCTGTAGCAATACGTTTTCAAAATGAGAAATTGAAATAACCACAGCCTTTGTATTCTCTAGCACCAAAGCATAAGCAGGATAGTTACCCTTTCTGAAAAAACCAACATGTGGGAACATATCTCCGTCCTTTTGGACAGTCACAATTTGTTCTTTTCCATTTACATCATTTTTATATATTTTTACTTTTCCTTGGTAGATAAAATAAACATTCTCTAAAGGGTCGTCTTGCATAAAAACATGGGACCCCTTTTTATACTGCCGGTATTGGGCAATGTTCACGATTTCATTAAGTTCATTACTTGTTAGTTCTTTAAAAAGTGGTACCGTTTGTAACACCTCAGTTATCTCAATCCGATTCATTTGTATCACTCCAAGTCTCTACTGTTACTTTAAGTGTACCAAACTACTAGATTACAGGTAAAGCATCTCCAAGCTTTTTATCGGCTTAAAAGGTCGTTGTATTAAAGTATGAAAGGAAAACTAGTACTTATCACTTAAAATAAAAAGAAATTTATCGCTAGTGTCATATTTTGATGATTTTTTTTATAGATTTAATGTAGAAATCATATGATTTCAAAAAAATAGTATAGGGGGTCAATTTTTTGAAAAGAAAGCTTTCAGTTGGATTGGTATTATTGCTTTCTATCTTTTTAGCTTTATCTGGTTGTTTTAGTGGTGAATCGACGTCAAATGAACCAGAAAAGCCATCAACTCCTAGTGAGGAAGGTAAAGAAAACGAACAGGAATCATCTGGACCAAAGATTCTGCGCCTTAATAATAATGAGGAGCCTGGTTCATTGCACCCAGGTACTGCACAAGGAACTCATGATTCATGGATTCTTGAACATGCATTTGAAGGATTGACAAAGAAAACACCAGAAGGTGAAATCGTAGCCGGTATGGCAGAATCATGGGAGCCGAGCGAGGATGGGTTAACTTGGACATTCAAGCTTCGAAGTGATGCAAAATGGTCAAATGGTGACCCTGTTACCGCTCATGATTTTGAATATGCGTGGAAATACGCTTTGAATCCAGAGACCGCGTCTACATATGCTTATCAACTCTATTATTTAGAGGGTGGAGAAGCATATAATTCGGCAGAAGAAGGTGCTGATCTAGCAGCACTTGAAGCTGCTGTAGGTGTAAAAGCAGTTGACGATACGACGTTAGAAGTCAAGCTTGCACAGCCTACACCATATTTCTTAGACTTAACATCTTTCTATACGTACTATCCGATTAATAAAGCTGTTCAGGAAGCAAATCCAAATTGGTACCAGGAAGCAGAATCCTACGTTTCAAACGGTGCCTTTAAATTAACAGAGTGGAAGCATAAAGAAAGCATGAAGCTTGCAAAAAATGAAAATTATTACGAGAAAGATAAAATCAATCTAGATGAGGTTCAATTTGTCATTATTGATGATGAAAACACGTCTTGGCAAATGTATCAATCAGGTGAATTGGATTTAGTCTACCCACTTCCACAGGATGTAATTGGTCAGCTAAAAGCTGAAAATAATCCTGAGTTTGAAATTGGTTCTGACCTTTCTGTTTATTATTACAATTTAAACACGGAGAAGGCGCCATTTAATAATGCAAAGATTAGAAAAGCATTATCAATGGCAATTGACCGTGAAACAATTGTGGAACACGTTGCACAAGGTGGACAATCACCAGCATATTCAGTCGTACCACCTGGAATTCCTGATGTTGCAGGGGACTTCCAAGAAAATACAGGTAAGCTATTTGAAGCAAATATTGATGAGGCGAAAAAGTTAATGGAAGAAGGATTGGCTGAAGAGGGCCTCGATAAGTTCCCAGCGGTAACATTAACTTATAACACGTCAGAAGGGCATAAGATGATAGCTGAAGCTGTTCAAGAAATGTGGCGCAAAAACCTTGGTGTTGAGATTACTTTAGAGAATGTTGAATTCCAGGTTAAACTTGACCGTGAAAAAGCGGGAGACTATCAAATCTCTAGAGCGGGTTGGGTTGGTGACTATGTAGACCCAATGACATTTATGGACCTTTGGGTAACGGATGGACCATATAATGACGCAAACTGGAGTAATGCTGAGTACGACAAGTTAGTTAATCTTGCGAAAACGACAATGAATCAAGAAGAACGTATGAAGGCAATGCATGATGCTGAAAAGATCTTAATGGAGGAAATGCCGATTGTCCCAATCTATTTCTATACAAAACCGTTTACTGTGAAGCCACATGTAACTGGTATCTTTACACCAATTAATAGTTATCCTCAGTTCATCTATGCGGATATAACAAACTAAGTATCAGGTTAATCGAGGTATGCTAGCAATTAGCATACCCCGATTTTTATAAAATAGAAACTAAGGCTAGCACTTTAGATTTAAGAGGGGGATAACATGCTTAAGTATATTGGAAAACGGATTGTCCTAGCAGTTGTAACCCTTTGGGTGATCGTCACACTAACTTTTATTCTTATGCATAGTATTCCAGGAAATCCATTTGCCCAAGAGGGAACGATGCCAGAGGCAGTCTACAATAATCTACAAAGCTACTATAATTTGGACAAACCTTTACATGTACAATATGGTCTTTATCTACTTTCTATTTTGCAGTTTGATTTTGGGCCTTCTTATAAATCTTCAACCCTAACAGTGAATGATCTAATCGTGAACGGTTTCCCAGTTTCCTTACATTTAGGAACACAGGCCTTGCTGATTGCGATTCCACTTGGCTTGCTTTTCGGAATTATTGCTGCCCTTTATCGAAATAGGTGGCCTGATTACTCCTCTATGATTCTCGCAATCATTGGAATTTCTGTACCGAACTTTATTCTTGCAACTTTTCTTATCAATTATCTGGCAGTTGAATTAAGATGGTTCCCTGTTGCAACATGGAAATCATGGTCACATACCGTATTGCCGTCCCTATCACTTGCGATGATGCCCATGGCCTTTATCGCGAGATTAATGAGATCCAGCATGCTTGAAGTTATGAGTCAGGACTATATTTTAACAGCAAAAGCAAAGGGACTTAAAAAAGGGTCGATTATTTTAAAGCATGCCATTCGAAATGCGATTTTACCTGTCGTTACAATTGTAGGAATCTTGATAGCCAATATTGTAACTGGAAGTTTTATTATTGAAAAAATCTTTGGTATCCCTGGTATGGGAGAAATGTTTGTAACAAGTATTTTTAATCGGGATTACCCTGTTATTCTTGGCTCGACTATTTTTTATTCTGCCATCCTGATTCTTTTTATTCTGATTGTTGATATCGCCTACACGTGGATAGATCCAAGAATTAAGGTAACGGGGGAGAGCAAATGAAAAATCAACCAAATCTAACGGAAGATATGTTTACACCAGTTGAACAGAAATATGCTGAAGCAGAGAGAATTGCGAGACCAAGTATTTCCTATTGGGGAGACGTTTGGAATCGCCTAAAGGAAAATAAATTAGCAATGTTAGGGCTTATAATCATTATTATTATAGGGGTCATGGCCATCATTGGTCCCCATATAAACGGATATACGTATTATGAGCAGGATTTTACAAAAAAGAACTTACGTCCGAATGCTGAGCATTGGTTCGGAACAGATGCTTCTGGACGAGATTTGTTTACACGAGCATGGTATGGTGCGCGAATTTCTTTATTTATTGGACTAATGGCTGCTCTGATTGATTTTGTAGCAGGGATTATTTACGGAGGTATTTCGGGTATTCGCGGTGGCAGAGTCGATAATATTATGATGAGAATCGCGGAAGTGCTTTATGCCATTCCTTATCTCCTTATGGTCATTTTAGTCATGATCGTCCTTGAAAGAGGATTATGGGCAATTATTATTGCAATGTCCATAACAGGTTGGATACCAATGGCAAGGCTGGTCCGTGGGCAGGTGCTTCAACTCAAGGAGTATGAGTACGTCCAAGCAGCAAATGCGATGGGAGCAAAAACCTCCTGGATTTTAAGAAGACATATGATTCCTAATACAATGGGGCCAATCTTAGTAAATGTCACATTGACTGTTCCAACTGCAATATTTGCTGAAGCAACACTTAGCTTTTTAGGACTTGGGATTCCTGCTCCGAAGGCAAGTTGGGGTACGATGGCGAATGATGCATTAGGCAGTATTTTGATCGGGAATTTCTATCAATTATTTTTCCCAGCTTTTCTCATCTCACTTACAATGTTCGCGTTTAATGTGTTCGGAGATGGTTTAAGAGATGCACTCGATCCAAAATTGCGGAAATAGAATATCTGCATTGATTAGAAGAGGGGGAAAGTAGATGGAAAATATACTAGAAATCAATGATTTGCATGTTTCGTTTGATACAAGTGCAGGAAAGGTAAAGGCAGTTAGAGGAGTTTCCTTTTCAGTAGAAACAGGGGAAGCAATAGCTATTGTTGGTGAATCGGGCTGTGGTAAAAGTGTGACGGCTAAATCGATTATGAAACTTCTTCCAAGCCCACAAGCAAAAATCGAAAATGGTTCTATTCTTTTAAATGGAGATAATTTAGTTCAAAAATCAGAAAAAGCGATGGAGAAAATTAGAGGAAATGAAGTAGGGATGATTTTTCAAGATCCTATGACATCGTTAAACCCTACAACTAGGATCGGGCTGCAAATTGCAGAGGGAATTATTCGTCATAGAAAAGTTTCAAAAAAAGAAGCACTTGAGTATGCCGTAAACATGCTTGAAATGGTGGGTATTCCTCAACCGGAGAAGCGCATTCATCAATATCCACATGAATTTTCAGGTGGGATGAGACAGCGGGTTATGATTGCTATTGCCCTTGCCTGTCAGCCGAAACTTTTAATTGCTGATGAACCTACAACTGCACTAGATGTGACCATACAAGCACAAATTTTAAGACTGATGAAGAAGTTGCAAGAGCAAACCAACACTTCGATTATTTTAATAACCCATGACCTTGGTGTTGTAGCGGAAATGTGCAGTAAGGTTGTTGTGATGTATGCAGGTGAAATTGTTGAAACTGGTAGTGTCGAGGAGATCTTTTCAAATCCGACTCATCCGTATACGAAAGGATTGTTAAAATCCGTACCTCGTCTAGATATGGATAAGCATGAAAAACTATCCACCATAACTGGAACTCCTCCAGATTTACTGTACCCACCTAAGGGCTGCTCATTCTATCCAAGGTGTGAAATGGCAATGAAAGTTTGTGCTGAACATAAACCAGTTTTTGAAGGCGTTAGCCCAACACAGCACAGTTCATGCTGGTTAAATCATCCGATGGCTAAAAATCGTTTAAATCATGTATAGGGGGGGGTAAGAAAGTGGTAGAGAAATCAAACGCATTACTTGAAATAAAAAATGTTAAGAAATACTTTTCTATCCAAAAGAAACCGTTAAAGGCGGTTAATGATTTGAATTTAATCATAAATAAAGGAGAAACAGTTGGACTAGTTGGAGAAAGTGGCTGCGGAAAATCAACAGCAGGAAAAACGATTATTCGCTTAATTGAACCAACAGCAGGTGAAGTCTTGTTTGAAGGAAAAAACATTTATCAGTTTAATCCAAGACAAATGAAGGAGCTTCGCAAAGATGTTCAAATTATTTTTCAGGATCCCTATGCATCCTTGAATCCAAGAATGAAAATTGAGGATATTATTGCAGAACCACTTGATATCCACGGTCTTGCTAAAGGTAAAAAGAGAAAGGAAAGGGTGAAGGAACTTTTAGAATTGGTAGGTCTTCGTCCAGAGCATGCGAATCGATTCCCCCATGAGTTTAGCGGTGGACAAAGACAACGAATTGGAATTGCCAGGGCACTGGCTCTAAATCCAAAGTTTATTGTTTGTGATGAACCAATTTCAGCATTAGATGTATCAATTCAGGCGCAAATAGTTAATCTGTTAAAGAGTTTGCAGGAAAAAATGGATTTAACATATTTATTTATTGCCCATGATTTATCAATGGTCAAATATATTTCAGATCGAATTCTTGTGATGTACTTAGGAAATATGGTTGAGTTTACGAATAGTGAGTCCCTTTATGATGAACCACTACATCCATACACAAAAGCATTATTATCCGCTGTGCCAATTCCGGATCCGGTAGTGAATCGTGAACGAATTGTACTCGAAGGAGAAGTACCCAGCCCGTTATCTCCACCATCTGGTTGTGTGTTTCGAACAAGATGCCAATATGCAATGGAAAGATGTTCAACTGAAGTTCCACAGTGGAAGGAAGTAAAGCCATCTCATTTCACAGCTTGTCATCTTTATGATTAATACCTACGTTTTACAAATATAGGTAGAAAGTGGTATAATATTTACTAACTAAGATAAATTAATAGTAATGCTTATTATAAGGAGTTTCTCAAGGAAGCTTCGCGTTAACAAAAAGCTCTAAAGCCAAAGTTAGCCGTAGTGGCGCTGATCAAGTTTAAAAGCGCACAAAGAACACTTTTTATAATAAGTTTTTTTATTGTCTAGCTCCAGGCGCTATCGGATCTTTGGTCTAAGCGAATCGCTTCGGAAGGCAAAAAAACCTTCTGTCAGTGCTTATCTTATGCTTGTAACCGATAGACGAACGCCTTGCGCTTATCTTTTTAAACAATAATTTACTATAAGTTTCGTGCCAACCAAAACAAAGGAGATGATTTGAATGGCTTTTGGAAGAAGACCAGTCGAAGAAATTGTTACTGAGGAAACGAAGGTGTGGGAATGCACATCTGAGGAATGTAATGGATGGGTACGAGATAATTTTAAGAGCACACAAGAGCCAACCTGTCCATTATGTGGAGCAGAGATGGAGACCAATACAAGATTATTACAGGTTGTCAACAACCATAATAAAAGCTTTTTAGCATAAAAACGTTATTTGTTTCCTCCACCAAAAAATAGAAAAAAATTTTTTAGTTATAAAATGTTTTTTCTATGGACATAATAATTCATGCATTACCTTGCAACAACTTTTGTTGCATTACATAGGAGGAAACAATATGGCACAAGGAAAAGTAAAATGGTTTAACAGTGAAAAAGGCTTTGGATTTATCGAAGTTGAAGGTGGAGACGATGTATTCGTTCACTTTTCAGCTATCCAAGGTGATGGGTTCAAAACGTTAGAAGAAGGTCAAGATGTTACGTTCGATATCGAAGAAGGTAGCCGTGGACCACAAGCTGCTAATGTTCAAAAGGCATAATGAACCAAAAATAAACCGTTCAAAACAGATTCTATTATAGAGTCTGTTTTTTTATTGTTAAAAACCGAACTAAAAAACTCCCCTAACTAATGTTAGGGGAGAAAAATTAATTTGTAGCGGCTTTAACTGGTTTAACAGTTTCAGCCCCATGAACAGCCTTGTTGCTAACATCTACTCGTTTAATAAAGAATGCTAATATTAAAGCAACTATATTAATACCTAATGCTACTAGGAAGGAATAATTAATTCCTGCAAGTAATGCTTGTTGGCCAAGTAAAGCTTGAGTGCTTTCTGTTAATGTCGTTGGATCAACATTTGCCATGAGACTTTCGCCTTCTGACTTGGTCACGCTATTCATGATCGTTACCAATACAGCTGTTCCAATAGAACCAGATACTTGTTGAGCTGTATTGTTGATAGCTGTTCCGTGTGGATAAAAACGTGCAGGCAATTGATTTAATCCGTTTGTCATAATCGGCATCATGACCATTGACATTCCAAACATACGAAGAGTGTATGTTGTTATGATATAGGTGTACGAAGAATCAATTTGCAGTTGTGATAATAAATAGGTTGAAACTGCTGTTACGATTAACCCACAAATTGAAAGAAGACGTGGGCCGAACTTGTCAAATAATTTTCCTGTAATCGGGGACATAATTCCCATAACGATTGCTCCAGGTAACATCATTAAACCAGATTCAAATGGTGAAATTCCACGAACACTTTGAACATATGCTGGTGTTAAAATCATTCCTGAGAACATCGCTACCGCGTTTACGATGGAGATGATTGAAGCTAGTGCGAACATTGGATATTTATAAGCTCGTAAATCTAGAACAGGTTCATCTATTTTTAGTTGACGTAAAATAAAGACAATGAGTGATATGCCACCAATAATTAATGATGCCAGAACTAGGGTATCGCTCCATCCGTCGTTGCTTGCGGAGCTGAATCCATATAATAAGCCTCCAAATCCGATTGTTGATAGAATAATGGATAAATGATCAATCGTCGCGTTTTTGTTTACTTCCATCACATTCTTTGATTTCCATACAGCAAGGACTAAGCTGATTACTGCAAGAGGTAAAATCATTTCGAACAATACTCGCCAATCGTAATGCTCTACAATATAACCTGATAAAGTAGGTCCAATTGCAGGTGCTGTTATCATAACCAAGCCAAAAACACCCATTGCCGCACCGCGTTTTTCAACTGGGAAACTAACAAGCATGATGTTCATTAGTAATGGTCCCATGACTGAAGATCCTGCAGCTTGAACCATACGGCCAGCAAGTAATACTCCAAAATTAGGTGCAAATGCTGCCATTGCAGTACCCAGTGCGAAAATGACCATAGATGTAATAAACAAGCTACGATTTGAAAAACGTGTAATTAAATATGCTGAAGCAGGAATTAATACACCGCTAACCAGCATATATCCAGTTGCAAGCCATTGTACAGTAGAATAATTTTCGATTTTTAAATCAATCATAATGGATGGTAATGCAACATTTAATAATGAATTATTTAAAAAAGAAACAAAAGCACCAATAAATAATACAGCTAACATTAAATATGGTGGTTTTTTTTGTTGTAAAGTAGATTCCATTCATCTTCCCCTCGATTCGTTCAATAAAATATTTACTTGATGATTTTATACCATCAGTTCAATTTGTGCAATATATTTATACTTAAGGTATAATGTTCTAGTAGTAGTAAATAAAATGTTTACTTGGAATATAAAGGAAACGGTTGGAGGATGTATGAATAAACGTAGGAGAAAAGTGGCTGACGTTGCTTTGAAGTTATTTGTAGAGAAAGGATTTCAACAAACCTCGATACAAGATATCATTGAACAAGCCAATATTTCAAAAGGTACATTTTATAATTATTTCTCGAATAAAAATGACTGTATTGCAGAATTATTAGAAGGATTGCGTTATGATGCTAGCCAAATTCGTATGGAATTACAGGTTGGAAAAGATGAAACGGACCGAGTTGTTTTAGTTGAACAAATTTCGATACTAACCAAATTAAATAGAGAGCGTAACCTCAATACCATTTTTGAGGCGATTTTAAATTCAAATGAAGTAGAACTGAAAAAACTGGTGATGCATCACCGGATTCATGAATTGGAATGGTTAGCGGGACGATTTGTAGATGTTTATGGGGATCATATAAGGCCATATGGGTTTGAACTTTCGATTCTTTTTTATGGGATGATGCATTATATCTCATTTACAATGAAGATTACGAATAGTACACAACCAATGCACAAGACGGTAGAGGTGCTATTAACCTATTTGGAGGCAATAATACCAATTATGGTCAAAAATGGCAGTACTTTGCTTGACTCGTCATCTCTTCATTTTTTACAAGCGAGAATTGATCGAAAGGTACTAAACTTACAGGAACTTTTAGATTTAGCTAAGGAAATCGAGCAGGAAGCAATTTTTACAACAGACCAGCGAGATTTATATGATACGATTGTGTCAGAACTACAGCGGGAACGGATTCGGAAAAGTGTGCTTCAGCCTTTGATAAAACCATTTCAACTGTCATTCGTACAATCGGAAATTGAACATGAAGTAAATACTTTTACAAATTTTCTTTGGTATTACTTAAGGATGCATTAAGATAAAAATACAAAGGGGTGTTCGAGATTACAACTAATAAAATGGGTTGGAATTTTGACAATAGTTATGTTCGTTTACCAAAGGATTTGTATTCAAAAACAGATCCTACTCCTGTACGCGAACCAGAACTAGTGATCTTAAACAAGTATTTAGCCGACCTCCTTGGGTTAGATGTAAATGCTTTGCAGAAAGATGGGGTTGAGGTCTTTGCTGGGAATAAGATTCCTGAGGGGGCTGAGCCTATTGCGCAAAGCTATGCTGGTCATCAATTTGGTCATTTTACAAATCTAGGAGATGGCCGTGCGGTGTTGCTAGGTGAACAGATGACACCAGATGGAGAACGCTTTGATATTCAGTTAAAAGGTGCAGGTCGGACACCTTATTCACGCGGAGGGGATGGTCGTGCAGCAATTGGGCCAATGCTTCGCGAATATATTATTAGTGAAGCGATGCATGGCTTAGGTATTCCTACTACCCGAAGCTTGGCTGTAGTTACGACAGGAGAACCGGTTTATCGAGAGACAGTTCTACCAGGTGCGGTTCTTACACGCGTGGCATCAAGTCATATTCGTGTGGGTACATTTCAATTTATTGCTGGACTTGGGAAAATCGATGAACTAAGATTATTAGCCGATTATACGATTGAGCGACATTATCCCGAGATTAAAGAGGAGGAAAACCGGTACCTTGCTTTACTACGAGGGATGATTAATCGCCAAGCCGCTTTGATATCAAAATGGCAATTAGTCGGATTTATTCATGGGGTCATGAACACCGATAATATGACGATAAGTGGTGAAAGCATCGATTATGGCCCATGCGCCTTTATGGATACCTATGATCCAGCCACCGTTTTTAGTTCAATCGACACGGGAGGTCGTTATGCATTTGGTAAACAGCCATATATCGGTGGTTGGAATTTAGCCAGATTTGCAGAATGCTTATTGCCTTTAATAGATGAAAATGAAGAAAAGGCACTTCAATTAGCGCAGGATGAAATGTCAAAATACATCGGGATTTATGAAGAAAATTGGTTAAACGGGATGAGAGCAAAGCTTGGCTTGTTCGATGAAGAGGCAGAAGATAAGAGTCTTATTGAAAACCTATTGGAACTGATGAACTCAAACCAACTAGATTACACGAACACATTTGTAGCGTTAACCTTCAATAAGCTTGATAGCATTGAAATATGTAATTCGGAGAAATTTAAAAGCTGGCAGCAAAAATGGAAGGAAAGACAATCTAGGCAAGGGAAATCTGAGGTTGAGATAAATGAATTAATGAAAACATCAAATCCTGCTGTCATACCACGAAACCACCGTGTTGAAGAAGCATTGGAGGCTGCTGCAGATGGTGATTATAATGTCATGGGGAAACTGTTAAATGTATTAAAAGATCCATTTGCTCACTCCTCTGATCAAGCTGAATACGCAAAACCACCTGAGCCAACAAATAGGCCATATCAAACATTTTGTGGAACTTGATATAAAAAGCACACTTATTTAGGTGTGCTTTTTTGTATGCTTAAATATACCAGAAGGAATAACTTCAAAAACGAACGTTTATTCTGTACAATAGGAGATAGAAATCCTGAGGTGATTGATTATGAAGTTTCGAAAAAATATTCATGAAATAATAGATCTAATAAAAGAAAATCCGCAATACGCGAAAAATATTGTACACTGGCATACGATTGAGGCGACGTCTGCTAAAACAATGGACATGCCGAGAACCATAGATAATAGATTACGAGAAGCGTTGGACAAAAGAGGAATACATCAACTTTACACCCACCAACATTCTGCCTATGAAATTGCACGAAGTGGTGGAAACTTTGTCGCTGTAACTCCTACAGCATCAGGAAAGACACTTTGCTATAATCTTCCTGTATTACAGGCAATTGTTGAAAATGACCAGGCACGTGCACTTTATTTGTTTCCTACAAAAGCTTTAGCACAGGATCAAAAAAGCGAATTAAATGAAATCATTGAGGAAATGGGAGTTGCGATTAACAGTTATACATATGATGGTGATACACCGGCAAATATACGCCAAAAGGTAAGAAAAGCTGGACATATTGTTATCACAAATCCGGATATGCTGCATTCTGCGATTCTCCCACATCACACAAAATGGGTTTCCTTGTTTGAAAACCTGAAATATGTTGTTATCGATGAACTACATACATACCGTGGTGTTTTCGGAAGCCATGTTGCTAATGTAATTAGACGGTTAAAGCGGATCTGTGAGTTTTATGGCAGCAGTCCGGTTTTTATGTGTACATCAGCGACAATTGCCAATCCGAAAGAACTTGCAGAAGATTTGACTGGTACTAAAATGGAGTTAATAGAAAACAATGGTGCCCCAACTGGAAGAAAGCATTTTGTTTTTTACAACCCACCCATCGTCAATAAACCACTCAATATTCGGAGAAGTGCGACACTCGAGGTGCGAAAATTAGCCAGTGAATTTTTAAAAAATAAAATTCAAACCATCGTTTTTGCACGAAGTAGAGTGAGGGTGGAAATCATCCTAACGTATTTACAAGAACTTGTTAAACATAAGCTTGGACCGAAAGCGATCCGTGGTTATCGTGGTGGCTATTTACCGAAGCAACGTCGTGATATTGAACAAGGTCTTCGAAATGGAGACATTTACGGAGTAATCAGTACAAATGCACTCGAATTAGGTGTGGATATTGGACAGCTTCAAGTTTGTATTATGACAGGCTACCCTGGAACAATTGCTAGTGCGTGGCAACAAGCAGGTCGTGCTGGTCGTCGGCAAGGAGAAGCCGTAATTTTTATGGTGGCTAGTTCCAATCCATTGGACCAATATATGATTCAAAACCCAGAATACTTTTTTAGTAGAAATCCTGAGACAGCTCGAATTAATCCAAATAATCTTGTGATCTTAATTGATCATATTAAATGCGCTGCCTATGAATTACCATTTAAAACAGGTGATACATTCGGTGAACTTGATCTGGAAGATATTCTAGAGTTTTTAACCGAAGAAAGAATTCTTCATCAGAATGGTGACAAATGGTATTGGATGAACGATTCATTTCCAGCCCACAATATTAGCCTTCGTTCTGCATCGCAAGAAAATGTTGTCATTATTGATCAAACAGATATTGCTGCAGTCAAGGTCATTGGTGAAATGGACCGCTTTAGTGCAATGACTTTACTACATGATGAAGCTATTTATTTACATCAAGGTGTTCAATACCAAGTTGAAAAGCTCGATTGGGAAGAAAAGAAAGCATTTGTTAGGGAAGTAGATGTTGATTATTTTACAGATGCCAACTTAGCAGTAAGTCTTCGCGTTCTTGAGGTTGATAAAGAACGCTCAGAAGAATCTGTCGAAATTGGCTATGGGGATGTTTCCGTTCAAGCAATGGCAACAATCTTTAAGAAAATAAAATTTGAAACACATGAAAATATCGGTTCTGGGCCGATTCATTTACCCGAAGAGGAACTACATACTTCTTCAGCTTGGATTAGCTTGAAAAAATCAGAGCTTGAAGGCATAAGTGATCAAAGGATTGAAGAAGGATTAGTTGGTGTCGCTAATGTCTTAAGACATGTTGCACCATTGATGACCATGTGTGACCCTTCAGACTTACATGTAGTCCCCCAAGTGAAAGCTGTTCACAATGAGCAGCCGACAATCTTTCTTTATGACCGTTATCCAGGAGGAATTGGTTTGAGTGAAAAAGTCTATGAGGTTATGGAAAATCTCCTCAATGAATCTGAAGAATTAATTGGAAGATGTTCGTGTGAATCAGGTTGTCCCTCTTGTATTGGTACGGATGTGCTAAATGAACGAGCAAAATTTGATGCACTTACTTTAATTACAAAGCTAAAACAAGGTTCAAAACTTTAAAGGGGACATGGTAATGTCGATTAAAGGGAAATTAAATCGATTAAAAAATCATATTGTGAAAGAAGAAGTGGTAAAGCAAAAGCCGGAAGATCTGTCTTTACATTTGGAGGAAATTCCTTATTTAGATAAGTGGAAAGAGTTTGGAGCAGAGCCCTTTTATTTTGATGGTACCTATTGTATGGTTCGTAAAATAGAGTATCCACTGAATTTTCAGCATGGCTTGTATTCTTTTTCTAAATTATACGATGTAATTGAGCTCTGGAATAATTCTGAATTGAATCATCCATTGTCTGCAAAAGGACATCAAGTTTCTGATTTATTTTTCTTTGACACTGAAACAACTGGACTAGGTGGGGGGACGGGCAATACTATCTTTCTATTAGGACACGCTAGGGTTCAAGAAGATCGCGTTGTTCTCACGCAACATTTTTTACCTAACCCAGGTAGTGAGGTAGCTCTTTACCAAAGTTTTCTTTCAAGTGTTGACTACACAACCCTTGTGACTTATAACGGAAAATCATTCGATTGGCCACAGGTGAAAACTAGGCATACATTAATTCGTAATGCACTTCCGAAACTTCCAGAATTTGGGCATTTTGATTTATATCATGCAGCAAGAAGATTATGGAAGAACAAACTCGATTCTGTAAGACTTTCAAATGTTGAAAAAGAAATTCTTGAAATCCAGCGTGATGGGGACGTACCGGGTTATTTAGCACCGATTCTTTATTTTGATTTTGTCGAAAATCAGGTGCCTGATGGGATTTTTGGAGTGATGCGCCATAATGAAATCGATATTTTATCGCTCTTAACCCTTTATATTCACTTATCTGGTGCTGTTATTCTTGACGAAAAGAATAAATATACGACTGATAAATACGAAGTTGCGAGATGGTTAGAGGCACTTGGGGAGACCTCTAAGGCACAGGAACTATATAGACAGGTTGTTGACGTGGACTCAGAGAAAGAAATGAAGGCAAAGCTTGCATTAGCGTTAATATTTAAAAAGGAAAAAAAGCTTGAGGAAGCGATAGAGTTATTTGGTGAAGTATATGAAAATGGGGCAGACCATGATTCTGTTCTAGCAAGTATAGAGTTGGCGAAATATTATGAACATTATACAAAGGATTATAAATTCGCTTTGGATATTGCAAATAATGGCTATTTGAAATGGAAAGAAATCAGCGATCCACGCAATAAGACAAAAAATGAAAAGATTGAAAATGAGTTTCAAAAACGACTTTCAAGAATAACCAGGAAACTTCAAAAAAAATAGAAAATATTGCCCAGGTAAGCGCAAATTTAGTGCTTTTTCGCGCTTTATTTGTCGATTTTATGAAGATTTGTAAACTTCCTTCATTTGTCATTGTAGAACTTTGTAATACCATGTAAAATAGTGTTTTGTGTAAAGGAAATATTATTTTAGATGGAGAGAGAAATGTATGTATAAGAAAATTTTATTTCTGTACTTTTTTGTACTTGTAATAACTGTAATCGTATTAACTGGAATAAAAGAAGGCTCGTATGCCTTTTTCTAATAAGAAGAGAACGATTTAAACTTTTACAGAAAATTGGTAATTTAAATAAGAAAGAAGATGACCGAGATTATCAGGGCGGCGCAGCTTTGAGTTACGGATCGCGATTATGTTTTAAGTGGAACACTGAAAATTGATTCGTTAAATTCACAACAGTTTATAAACTTCTTCTAAAAATAGGTGTTTTGATTAGTACATGACTATCCATTCCTTCATAGGCTATTAATGTAAGACAGATGAAGGAAAGGAGATAAATAAAATGTATTGTCCAACAAACGTAATGCAACCTATTGTTCATCCAACTAAATGCTGTGTCCAACATCATTGCTGTAAAACAATTGTTCCACATATTCATCCTTCACATACGCAACATGTAAATCATCATATGTATCAACATATGCATTATTTCCCACACACAGAATCTGTTGCGAATGAGGTAACGAATCAACACTTTAATTGTGGACCAAGACCACCAGGACCATTTATGGGAAGATAATTCAAAAATAAAACGCAATATAAAAATGTCGTATAAGAAGTCAATCTAACAGGAACTTTCATGGTTCCTGTTTTACATACTTTAGAAAAATTCATTCGATGTAAAGGAGTGTTGACATGGTAAAGGTTGTTGCAATCACAGGCTATAAACCATTTGAACTTGGGATCTTTGGACAAGATCATCCGGGAATCAAATATATTAAACTAGCCCTTAAGAAGCAACTGATCCCCTTAATTGAAGACGGACTAGAATGGGTTATTATAAGCGGTCAACTTGGTGTTGAGCTTTGGGCTGCCGAAATTACATTCGAGCTTCAAGAGGAATATCCTGACCTGAGACTTGCTGTCATTACTCCATTTCTTGAACAAGAAGAAAAATGGAATGAAACAAACAAAGAATTTTATCAGCTTATTTTGTCGCAAGCCGACTATGTAAACAGCATCACAAATCGAAAATATGATAATCCATCACAATTTCGCTTAAAAAATGCTTTTTTTCTTGATAAGAGCGATGCATTATTAATTTTTTATGACGAGGAAAAGGATGGTAGTCCTCGTTATATCTATGCAGATGCAAAAAAGAAAGCTGAATATGAAGATTATCAACTTATTACAATAAACGCTTATGACCTTCAGGCAATCGTGGAAGAAGAACAATTCGCGAATAATGACTACTAATGGTTACACCATTTAAATTGACAATACACGAATTTTTTGAAAAAATAGGTTTAGGAATAATGGGGAAAGTGTATCGAGGTGATTGATATGATATCAGATAAAATTAAATTAAGTGCGACACAAATACTTGAAAAAGAATTTAAAACAGGCATGAAAGGCTATAAACAAGAAGAAGTTGATAAATTTTTAGATGTTATTATTAAGGACTATGAAGTGTTTTACCAAGAAATTGAAGAACTTCAACAAGAAAACCTCCGTTTGAAGCGTCAGCTAGAAGATTCTTATAAGAAACAGCCACAGGCACAAACGGGAACAACTAATTTTGATATTTTAAAACGGTTATCTAATCTTGAAAAACATGTTTTTGGTAGTAAATTATACGACTGACTATGGTTTACTGATTTTATGATTAAGGAAAAAATTGCCAGTTTGTAATACTTGCAATATTAATGTTTTTCCACTATACTATTTTTTGCACACATTAATAACGTTCGGGTAATCGCTGCAGGGTAACCTGCAGAGGAAAGTCCATGCTCGCACGGACTGAGATGTCCGTAGTGTTCGTGCCTAGCGAAAAAATAAGCTAGGGTAGCTAAAGTATTGAACTTTGCTAACGGCAGGGAAAAAACCTAAGTCCATTAGGATATGGTTTGACTACCTTTAAAGTGCCACAGTGACGAAGTCCTGTAAGAAATTACAGGAGTGGAACGAGGTAAACCCCACGAGCGAGAAACCCAAATTATGGTAGGGGCACTTTCTCTTTTGGAAATGAACAAGGAGAAGGACAGGCGTACAAACGTCTGTAGATAGATGATTACCACCGGAGTACGAGGCATTCGTTTTGCCGACTGAAGTACGAAGGAACAAAACATGGCTTACAGAACGTTATTAATTAAACGATCATACGAATAAAGAAGCAAAGCTCTTCAGAATTGAAGAGCTTTTTGTATGCTTTCGTTCATTTTTTGACGATATTTAATAGCATTTCTTGCTTTACACTGTGAGTTTCTTTATTCTTTTACTATACATAATGTACATAGTTAGGGTGAACGTAATGGGAAAAGTAACACTTATTGCAACAGCAGCAATGGGAATAGAATCGATTGTTGCCAAAGAAGTGCGGGATTTAGGTTATGAATGCACGGTTGAAAACGGCAAAATTACATTCGACGCTGATGAACAAGCAATATGCCGGAGTAATTTATGGCTTAGGACAGCAGACCGTATAAAGCTAAAGGTTGGAGAATTCAAGGCCACAACCTTTGATGAATTATTTGAAAAGACCAAAGCCCTTAATTGGGGGGACATTATTCCAGAAAATGCGGAATTTCCTGTTATAGGAAAATCAGTAAAATCAAAGCTTTTTAGTGTCTCAGATTGCCAAAGCATCGTAAAAAAAGCGGTTGTTGACAGCCTCAAAAGGCATTATCGTAAAACATCTGGTTGGTTTGAGGAAACTGGACCATTATATCGGATTGAAGTCGCTTTACTGAAAGATGTTGCCACGTTAACAATCGATTGTAGTGGAGTTGGACTCCATAAACGTGGTTACCGTGCTGATCAAGGGGAAGCGCCATTAAAAGAAACACTTGCAGCGACACTAGTCAAGCTTACCAATTGGACACCAGATAAACCCTTTGTTGATCCATTTTGCGGCTCAGGAACGATTCCAATTGAGGCAGCGTTAATCGGTCAAAACATTGCACCTGGTTTTAACCGAGATTTTGTATCTGAAGAGTGGGATTGGATTGGTAAAAACAGATGGGATGAAGCACGACAAGAGGTAGAAGATTTAGCAAAATATGATCAGCCACTTGATATTAGCGGATTTGATATCGACCATAGAATGATTCAAATAGCAAAGGATAACTCAGATGAGGCTGGTTTCGGAGATATCATCAACTTTAAACAAATGCAGGTTAAGGATTTTACAACGACTAAAGAATATGGTGTGATCGTCGGAAATCCGCCATATGGAGAAAGACTTGGTGAAAAGAAAGCTGTTGAAGAAATGTACCGCAGCATGGGAGAAGTACTCCGTACCTATGATACTTGGTCAGTCTATATGTTAACTTCACATCCAGAATTTGAGCAATTATATGGCAAGCCTGCAACAAAAAAACGTAAATTGTTTAACGGGTTTATTCGTACAGACTATTATCAGTATTGGGGAAAAAGACCGCCAAGAAATCAATAAAGATTTTCGTTATTTCTAGTAATTCATGAATAGTTCCAATCCTAAGGACATATACTCTATTGGTGTCTACAAAATTACCAGGAGTGAATGAATAATGAATTATATAGACTTTAAGAAAATTCAAGATGCGCTGAATGATACATATCGGGCACTTCAAAATGAAGTCGGAGAAGAGATGGATCCACTTAAATCCATTGTCAAAGCAAAAAACGACCTTCTTCATGCCATGTCTCATTCAACTTCCATAGACGTTGATTATTTACGATATAAGAATGAATAATGGAATAAAATAAAAACTCGCTATTGCGGGTTTTTATTTTATTAATTTTTCTAGTTCTAGACTTCATGTGCCACCTAAAAATATTGACTTCCCACATTTACTAGTAGATAATTAAACATTGGCTGAATAATTAAAGCCTCCGGCGTATGCCACAGATTTTAAAAGAAAGTTTTCGAGTATAGGATCAAAGACTAAGAACGCCACTTCCTGTGGCAACGTCTTTGTGACCCACCTCGTGTGGGCCTAAAAAATATGGGCGTAAATACGCAAGGCGCATTTTGATCTTGTTGGTTTTGGGGGTTTTTACATATGATTGGAGAAGGGTTACCCTTTGAAATTTCCAGAAATGAAAATTTCTTTGATAAATTAAATGAGTGGATTGGCGATGTTTTTTATGACGTCCTTCCAGAAAAAGGTTTTGAGCTCCGCGATGAGCAAATTTTTATGGCATTTCAACTAGAAAGGGCGTTTAAGGATAAATCAATTGTCTTTGCAGAAGCTGGTGTAGGCACAGGAAAAACAATTGTTTATCTTTTATATGCTATTTGTTATGCCAGATATATGAGAAAGCCGGCAATTATCTCATGTGCTGATGAGTCATTAATTGAACAGCTTGTTAAGCCTGAAGGAGATATTGCAAAAATAGCGGATGCATTAGATTTGAATATTGATGTTCGACTCGCAAAAGCACAGGATCAGTATTTATGCATTCGAAAATTAGATCATGCTACTCGTCGGACATCTAATGAAAAAATCGCAAGAATCTATAACGAACTACCAGATTTTGTACATAATCATTCTACCATGCAAGCTTTTCATCATTACGGGGACAGAAAAACATATCCTGATCTTGCAGATGAAGAGTGGAAAAGTGTCGCATGGGATAGCTTTCAGGACTGCTTTTCTTGTGAGTTAAGACATCGGTGTGGGCTTACACTTTCTAGAGAACATTATCGCAAGGCCGTTGATTTAATTGTCTGCTCACATGACTTTTATATGGAGCATGTGTGGACAATGGAAGCGCGCAAAAGAGAAGGACAGCTTCCGTTTTTACCGGATAGCAGCTGTGTGGTTTTTGATGAAGGCCACTTACTTGAATACTCTGCACAAAAAGCATTAACCTACCGTATCCAAGAAACCACTTTGGAATCACTGTTAACAAGATTATTAGGTAATGATATTCGTGAAGAATTTGCACAATTAATTGAGGATACAATCGAACAAAATGAGCAGTTTTACAGAAGTCTCCAAGAAAATAGCAAAGCAGTCGAAGGCTCTGAGCGAATGGAAATTAAGCGGACAGTACAATTAGTTGCCGCTGCGAAGAAACTGCATCAAATGATTGTTGAGATTGGCAATAACCTTGTTTTTGAAGCAGAAACGTATACAATTGACCAATATGAATTACATATTGTAGATGAGTACTTAGACCAATTGGAATATTCATTAAAGCTTTTCGGTGAAGAGAATGATGCGATTACGTGGGTTGAGGCAGATAGTGAGAGTGATACGCTTGTCATAATGCCCCAAGCAGTAGAAACGATCTTAGCGGAGAACGTATTTTCGAAACAGATTCCATTTATCTTTTCTTCTGCAACATTATCTGAAGATAAATCGTTTGACTATATTGCGAATAGTCTGGGAATCAAAAACTATCAATCATTTTCGGTGGAATCACCATTTGACTATGAAACTCAGATGAAGATCCAAATGCCTAAGTTCAATATTAACGAGGATGTATTCCAATCGAAAGTGGATTTTGCATGGAATGATATCGAAAAATCAGAAGGCAGGGCTTTGCTTTTATTTAATTCAAAGGAAGAACTCCAGAGATTTAAAGAGAACTGTAGGACTGAAAAATATGAGTTTCTCTTTGAAGGGGATCAAGAAATCAGTGGATTGGTTTCTAAATTCCAAAACACTGAACAAAGTATCCTTTGCTCAGTTTCCTTGTGGGAAGGTCTCGATATCCCAGGTCCTTCTTTATCCAATGTCATCATTTGGTCATTACCATTTCCACCAAATGACCCGGTTTTCCAGGCAAAACGAAAAGGAGCAGAACATTCCTTTGAGCAAGTTGATTTACCATATATGCTTCTGAGATTGAGACAAGGAATTGGTCGATTAATTCGGTCAAGTGAAGATACAGGTACGGTTAGTATTTTTGTTGATAACCAAGTTTCTATCGAGGTTTTAAATAAAATTAAAAATGTACTGCCAACAGAAACATATTAATGGGGGGACTAAATATGTCTGAGCAACTAAAACAAACTGAACTAGCGTTTCTTGAATTAGTAAAGAAAATGACAAGCTACAATGAAGCAATTGGGGTTATGTATTGGGACTTGCGAACTGGTGCTCCAAAAAAAGGAGTCGAACAACGCTCAGAAGTTATTGGAATGCTGTCTTCTGAAGTATTTGCAATGTCTACTTCCGTTGAAATGGAAAGCTACTTGAAAGAATTAACGACACCTGAAGCTCAGCAACAACTTGGTGAAATTACAAAGAAAGTGGTTGAGGAGTGTCAAAAGGATTTTGAACGAAATAAAAAAATACCTGCTGATGAATTTCGAGAGTTTGTGATTCTTCAATCAAAAGCTGAATCTGTATGGGAAGATGCAAAAGAAAAATCTGACTTTGAAATGTTCCGCCCCTATTTGGAAAAGCTTGTCGATTTCACGAAGAAATTTATTAGCTACTGGGGTTATGAAGGGAACAAGTACAATACATTATTAGATATGTACGAGCCAGGAGTAACAGTTGAGGTAGTTGATGCCGTGTTTGCTCAATTACGAGATAAAATTGTACCACTTGTAAAAGCAGTAACAGAATCACAAAACAAACCAGAGACTTCATTTTTATTTAAAGAATTCCCTAAGGAAAAACAGCGTGAATTTAGTTTAGAGATTCTAAGAAAAATGGGGTATGACTTTGAAGCAGGACGTCTTGATGAAACTGTTCACCCTTTTGCAACTGGGTTAAATCCAGGGGACGTTCGAGTTACAACAAATTATGTTGAAAATGATTTTAGAACTGCAGTTTTTGGAACAATCCATGAGGGTGGACATGCTCTTTATGAGCAAAACATTTCTTCAGATTTAGTTGGAACGAACCTTGCACAAGGAACTTCAATGGGGATACATGAATCTCAATCCCTTTTTTATGAAAATATACTTGGGCGCAGCCTGTCATTTTGGAAAAATAATTTTGAGTTATTAAAAAAATATGCAAGTGGTCAGTTTGATGGAGTATCAATCGAAGACTATTATCGAGCAATAAATGAATCAAAACCATCTTTTATTCGAATTGAAGCAGATGAATTAACATATCCATTGCATATCATGGTGAGATATGAAATTGAAAAAGGTTTGTTTAATGATGAGATCGAAGTAAAAGACCTACCAGAAATATGGAATGCTAAGTATGAAGAGTATCTAGGTATACGTCCAGAGAATGATGCAAAAGGAGTCCTGCAGGATGTCCATTGGGCAGGCGGTAGCTTCGGATATTTCCCTTCTTACGCCCTTGGATATATGTATGCTGCTCAATTCAAGAATGCCATGGAAAAGGACCTTCCAAACTTTGATGAGTTACTAGAAGAGGGGAACTTACTTCCGATTAAAGAATGGCTAACTGAACATATCCATAAGCATGGAAAAATGAAAAAGCCTTTAGAAATCATCAAGGATGTTACAGGTGAGGGGTTAAATGCAAATTATTTAATCCAATATTTAGAAACTAAATATAGTGAAATATATAAGTTGTAGAAAAAGGAAGCTACGCAATCTAGATATTGCGTAGCTTTTATATCTCTTATAGTAAATGTTTAAATGGTTTTGCCCCTGGTGGTGCATTTTGAATCATATCGACAAATGGAATTGTATAAGCGATTAAGATTAATACTGCAAGTACACCAACCCAAAGTTTCCAGTTTTCTAAAAGCATAGGTGTTTTTTCTGCTTCTTTAGCAACTTCTCCTACAGGGAATTCTGTTTCACCCTTAGGAGCAAAGAAGGCAAGGTTAATAAATATAACTAGAACTAGGATGATACCAATAAAGAGAATAGATCCGCCAATCGCTTGAGCAATTTGATAAGGTATCCAATCCATTGCTTGTGCTGAATCCCCGTATGTTGAGAAAGCAGAACGTCTAGGTGCTCCTAGTAAGCCTGCAAAGTGCATAGAAGTTGACATAAACGTCATACCAATTGTCCAGACAATTGTTTGAACAATGGCAAGTTTGTTCATCGCTTTTGTCATAACTCGACCAGTTAAATGTGGAATTAACCAGTAGGCGATACCAAAGAATGTTAGTAAAACAGTTGTTGCTACGGTTAAGTGAAAGTGTCCAGTTACCCAAATTGTATTATGAATCACTTGGTTCATTTGGTGACTCGCATTGATGATTCCACCCGCTCCTGCTGGAATAAAGAATAACATACCAATGAATGGTGCGAAGAAACGAGCATCTCCCCATGGAAGTTTTCTAAACCAGCCGAAAAGTCCTGTAGCTCCTTTTGATCTTCCGTATGATTCGAAAGATGCGAACAATGAGAATGCCGTCATCAACGATGGGATTACAACCATGAATGTCAGAACAACTTGCAAGTACTTCCAATTCGGATCAATCCCCGGTTCAGTTAACTGATGGTGGAATCCTACTGGAATGGAGAATAACAAGAACAGAATAAAAGATAATCTTGCTAGTGCATCTGAGAAGATTTTTCCTCCGATTACCTTTGGAATTACAACATACCATGCCATGTATGCAGGTAATAACCAGAAATACACAAGTGGGTGACCAAAATACCAGAATAATGTTCGACTAATGAGAACATCAATAGTTTCAACCCAACCAAAAGACCATGGAATAAATTGAATAAGGACAGATGCAGCTACTCCAAGTGTTGCAACTAACCATAAAATCATTGTCATGATAGCCATGTAGCTTAATAAAGGCGTTACTTGACCAGGGTTTGCTTTTTTCCATTTACCAAAATGGGTGAACATTGCAAAGCCGCTGATCCAGCTACCAACCACAACTAGTGCTAACCCAATATAAAAGAAAGGGTGTGCTTGTAGTGGTGCATAAAATGTATAAAGAACAGATGCTTCACCTAAAAGAATCGTAGTTGCTGTAGAAGCAGTTCCAATTGTCATTGTCAAGAAACCAATCCAACCTGTTAAACGAATTTTTGATGATAGGGTCCCAGCTGTTTTACTTAAGCTAGCAAATAAAAATCCTATGATAAAAAATGTAGTAAGTACAAGTCCCAATAAAACTCCGTGAACGGTTAACAATTGATAGTAACCAATTCCAGCTGGTAAAGTAAATTTTCCTGAACGAACAAGGGTTTGAAGCAAACCTGCAGTTCCTCCAAGGAGTAGGGCAGCGAAGGCTACATAAAAGTGTGCCATTGCTAA
>Ga0182742_1000273_pt1 | contig 92854 bp, 90 predicted proteins | sample eDN5th37CBELigMG_FD_128880 | JGI IMG/M metagenome (GOLD analysis project Ga0182742, IMG submission 128880) | Enriched Miracle-Growth compost microbial communities from Emeryville, California, USA - eDNA 5th pass 37_C BE-Lig MG (version 2)... ...
CCGCCGCACCATGGTGGTGGGCCGCGGCATCAGCCTGCAGGGCACCGTGACCGATGCCGAGCGGCTGGTGGTCGAGGGCACCATCGAGAGCCAGATGATGCAGGCCACCGAGCTGTTCATCAGCCAGTCCGGCGTGTTCAAGGGCGAGGTCGAGGTGGAGGATGCCGAGATCGTCGGCACCTTCGACGGCACGCTGACCGCGCGCGGCAACCTGGTGATCCGCAGCAGTGGCCGGGTGCTGGGCGTCGCCCGCTGCCGCCGCCTGCAGGTGGAAGAGGGCGGCCAGCTCTCCGGCCGCATGGAGATGCTGAGCGAGGGTAGCAACATGCAGCCCTCCTATGCTCCTGCGCCCCTCTCCGTCGGCGAGGAATGATCCGGGGCGCTGGCCGGTCCTGCCGGTCCGCGCCAAACCTCCCATGGCACGCCGCCTCCCGCTGACCGCCCTCCTGCTGCTCGGCGCCTGCGCCGCGCAGCCCCCTTCCGCCGACCCGCAGGCCGTGCTGCAGGAAGTGCTGGAGAACTACCGCGCCAACTTGGCCGGCATGCAGCCGACCAGCGCCCCTGTCCTGCCACGCCTCGAAGGCATGCCCAGCCGGACCGCGCAACTGCTCGGCCAGTCTCCGGCGACGCTGCGCCGCTGGCTCGGCGAGCCCAGCCTGCGCCGCAAGGAGGGAGAGGCGCAGGTCTGGCTGTTCCAGACGCCCTTCTGCCATCTCGACGTGGTGCTGGACCGTGACGACACGGCGGGCAGCCCGCTGCGCGTCAGCTACGCCGCCGCCCGCGCCGCCGGCACGGAACGGCGCACCGAGGCGGCCTGCCTCGCTGAACTGGAACGTCAGGGGTCGCGTTGAGACAAAGTCCGGGAGAAGGAATTCCCCCGGACCCCCATCTTCTTTTTGTCAGTTTGAGGCGGAGGAATGCGGCTTGGCCGCTCCTAACCGCTTGCCGGCCACAAATCGCGAGGCTGCTTCAGCCCCGGCGTGAGCGCTCACCGGACGTGCTGCAAAACTGGCAGAAAAAAGAAGAAGGGGTCTGGGGGAGAATTCATTCTCCCCCGGCTCCGGAACCGCTCTTCCTCAGACATGCCCTTCGGTGAGCATCGCCTTCACCGGGCAGCTTCCTTCCGCCCCGCGCCAGGCGAGATAGGCGCCGGCGCCCAGCGCCAGCACGTTCAGCAGCGGGTTGGGGCGCGGCTTCGCCGCCGCCGCGGCCATGACCAGCCCCGCCACGACATAGAGGGCACGTTCGCCGCTGCTCAATTCGCCGCCGCCATGCTCGGCACGCACCGGATAGGACTGGTCCATCGCTTCACTCCTCGCGCTGTTCGCGGGGAAAACTCCCGGGGCGGCCGGGTGGTTCCACAACGACTCCGTCATGCCAGAGCTGCCAGGGGCTGCGCAGGCCAACACCGGCGGGTGGCGGAGGCATTGGTCTTCCGCAGGCCCTGATTTGACAGGCCCGCACGCAACGGCGCATTCCCTGCCCCCCTCGCCGCCACAACACGGAAAGAACCAACGATGCGCCCCTCCGGCCGTGCCCCTGACGCGCTGCGCGCCGTCTCCCTTCAGCCCGGCGTGGCTCGTCACGCCGAGGGCTCCTGCCTGATCCGCATGGGCGTCACCGAGGTGCTCTGCACCGCCAGCGTCGAGCCGCGCGTACCGCCCTTCCTGCGCGGCAAGGGCGAGGGCTGGGTGACGGCGGAATACGGCATGCTGCCCCGCGCCACCCATACCCGCGGCGACCGCGAGGCGGCGCGCGGCAAGCAGTCCGGCCGCACGCAGGAGATCCAGCGCCTGATCGGCCGCGCCCTGCGCGCCGTGGTGGACCGCAAGGCGATGGGCGAGATGGCCATCGTCCTGGACTGCGACGTCATCACTGCCGATGGCGGCACCCGCTGCGCCGCCATCACCGGCGCCTGGGTGGCGCTGCACCAGGCCTTCGAGCATTGCGTGCTGAAGAACGTGATCTCCGGCAACCCGCTGCGTGACCAGGTGGCCGCCATCTCCTGCGGTCTCTACCAGGGCGCGGCGGTGCTCGACCTCGACTATGCCGAGGACAGCGCGGCCGATGCCGACAGCAACTTCGTGCTCACCGGCAAGGGCGGCATCGTCGAGGTGCAGGGCACGGCGGAGGGCGCCCCCTTCTCCGAGGCGCAGCTGCTGGAGCTGATGGCCCTGGCCCGCAAGGGCACCGACGAGCTCTTCGCCGCGCAGCGCCGGGCCATCGGGCGGTGAGCGCGCGCCGCCAGCTGGCCGAGACGCGCATCGTCATGGCCAGCCACAATGCCGGCAAGGTGCGGGAGAACGCGGCCCTGCTGGCGGAGCACGGCATCGAGGTGGTCAGCGCCAAGGAGCTTGGCCTGCCGGTGCCGGAAGAGACGGAGAGCACCTTCCTCGGCAATGCCACGCTCAAGGCCCTGGCAGCGGCGAAGGCCGCCGGCATGGTGGCGCTGGCCGATGACAGTGGCTTCTCCGTCGGCGCCCTGAATGGCGACCCCGGTGTCCACACCGCCGACTGGGCCGAGCAGCCCGGCGGCGGGCGCGACTACGGGAAAGCCATGGCGCGCGTCGAGGAACTCGCCCGGCCGCATGCCGACCGTGCGGCCTGGTTCACCTGCGCCCTCGTCCTCGCCTGGCCGGACGGGCACACCGAGGGCTTCGAGGGGCGGGCCACGGGCGAGTGGGTCTGGCCGCCGCGCGGCATGCACGGCTTCGGCTATGACCCGATGTTCCAGCCCGCGGGAAAGAGCCAGACCTTCGGCGAGATGAGCGCGGAGGAGAAGCACCAGATCAGCCATCGCGCGGCGGCCTTCCGGCTGCTGGCGGAGGGCTGCCTCAGGAAGTGAAAACAAGTCCGGGGGAAGGAATTCCCCCGGGCCTCCATCTTCTTTTTGTCCGCTTAGGGCAGCGCAAGGAAACCATCGGGCGCAGCACGGTTCTGGAAGCAGCATTGACCGCCGCTAGGGTCAGGGGAACCACACGCCATGCTGTCACGCCGCCAGTTGCTCGCCACGCCGGCCCTCGGCGCCGCCATGCTGCCCCTCGCCGCCCGGGCCGCGGTGCCGGACACCATCCTCGCCATCGCCCGGCAGATCGACGACATCACCAGCCTCGACCCGCATGAATCCTTCGAGGCCTCGGGCGGCGAAATCATGGGCAACATCTACGACCGCCTGCTGGCGGTGGACCCGCGGGACTCCTCCCAGGTGGTCGGCGACCTCGCCGAGAGCTGGCAGGTGGGCGATGACAGCCAGACCTTCACCTTCCGCCTGAAGCCGGACCGTGTCTTCGCCTCCGGCAGGCCGGTCACGGCGGAGGACGTCGCCTTCAGCTTCCAGCGCCTGATCCGGCTGCAGAAGGCGCCCGCCTTCATCCTCGGCCAGTTCGGTCTGACGCCGGACAGCGTCGAACAGGCGGTGCAGGCCACCGACCCGCACACCGTCACGCTGCGCATCGGCGCGCCGCGTGCGCCGAGCTTCGTGCTCTACTGCCTGAACGCCAATGCGGCGAGCATCGTCGAGAAGGCCGAGGTGCTGCGCCACGCCCAGGGCGACGACCTCGGCAACGGCTGGCTGCGGCAGCACAGCGCCGGCTCGGGCGCCTATGTCCTGCGGGACTGGCGCGCCAGCGAGAGCGTCATCCTGGAGGCCAATCCGCGCAGCCCGGCCAAGCCCGACCTGAAGCGCGTCATCATCCGCCATGTGCCGGATTCCTCGACGCAGCTGCTGCAGCTCAGGCAGGGCGACATCGACATCGCACGCAACCTCACCCCGGACCAGATCCGCGGCCTGGAGGGCGACGACAGGCTGCGCCTCGTCCGCAAGGAGCGCGCCTTCCTGCTCTATCTCGGCCTGAACGCGGCGCATCCGATGCTGGGCCGGGGCCAGGTGGCGCAGGCGATCAAATGGGCGATCGACTACGAGGGCATCGAGCGCAACCTGGTGCGCGGCACCTGGAGCGTGCAGCAGAACTTCCTGCCCGCAGGAATGCCCGGCGCGCTGACCGACAAGCCCTTCCGCCACGACCCGGACCGGGCGCGCGACCTGCTCAAGGCGGCCGGCGCGGGGAAGGGCTTCAGCATCACGCTCGACCACTTCTCCGGCCAGCCGCATGCCGATATCGCCCAGGCGATCCAGGCCGATCTCGGCGCCATCGGCATCCGCGTGAACCTGCTCTCCGGCGAGCAGCGGCAGATCATCACCAAGACCCGCGCGCGCCAGCACGAGGCGGCGCTGCTCTACTGGGGCTCGGACTACTACGACCCCAATTCCAACGCCCAGGCCTTCCTGGTGAACCCCGATGACAGCGACGACGCCCCGCTGAAGACCGTCGCCTGGCGCAACCACTGGCGGAACCAGCCGCTGAGCGAGGCGGCGCAGGCCGCCACGCGCGAGGTGGACACGGTCCGGCGGCTGGAGATCTACCGCGACCTGCAGCGCCGCTTCCGCGAGCTCTCACCGATACCGATCCTGCTGCAGCAGCAGGAGGTCGCCGCCACGCGCCGGGTGGTGCGGGGCTTCGAACTGGGTGGCGTCGCCTACCGCACGCTCTACGCCCCGGTGCGCAAAGCCGAAGGCTGACAAAGCGCCGGCAGACCCGAAGAAAAAAGATGGGGCCTTGGGGGAATTCCTTCCCCCAGCCTTCCCTCTCGCCATCCATGGACAAGGCGCCTAGCCTTTCCCTCCTCCGCCCTTAGACGCGCAGGATGGCCATGAACGAGATTTCGCGCCCGAACGACCTGGATGCGTTCTGGATGCCCTATTCGGACAACCGGTACTTCAAGTCGCATCCGCGCCTGCTGGCCCGTGCCGAGGGCATGACCTACTGGACCGCCGACGGAAAGGAGATCCTGGACGGCACCTCCGGCCTCTGGTGCTGCAATGCCGGCCATGGCCGCAAGGAGATCACCGAGGCCATCCAGAAGCAGGCGGCGGTGATGGATTTCGCCCCCACCTTCCAGCTCGGCCACCCCGTCGCCTTCGAGGCGGCGGCACGCGTCGCCGAGATCACTCCCGACGGGCTGGACCGCGTCTTCTTCACCAATTCCGGCAGCGAGAGCGCCGACACCGCCCTGAAGATCGCCCTCGCCTATCACCGGGCGCGCGGCGAGAGCCAGCGCGTGCGGCTGATCGGGCGTGAGCGTGGCTATCACGGCGTCGGCTTCGGCGGCATGTCGGTGGGCGGCATCGGCGGCAACCGCAAGCAGTTCGGCGCCATGCTGCCCTATGTGGACCACCTGCCGCACACCCACATCCCCACCATGAACGCCTTCTCCAAGGGCCAGCCGAAATACGGCGTCGAGCTGGCCGGCAGGCTGGAGGACCTCGTCGCGCTGCACGGCGCCGACACCATCGCCGCCGTCATGGTGGAGCCGATGGCGGGTTCCACCGGCGTTCTGGTGCCGCCCAAGGACTACCTCCAGCGCCTGCGGCAGATCTGCGACAAGTACGGCATCCTGCTGATCTTCGACGAGGTGATCACCGGCTTCGGCCGCCTCGGCACCAATTTCGGTAGCGAGCGCCTGGGCGTGACGCCGGATATCCTGACCATGGCCAAGGGCCTGACCAATGCCGCCGTGCCGATGGGCGGGGTCGCGGTGCGGAACGGCATCTACGACGCCATCGTCAACGGTGCGCCGGAGGGCATCGAGCTGTTCCACGGCTACACCTATTCCGGCCACCCGCTGGCGGCCGCGGCGGCGATCGCCACGCTGAACCTGCACAAGGCGGAGGACCTTCCGGGCCGCGCCAAGGCGATGGAGCCCTATTTCGAGGAGGCCGCCCATTCCCTGCGCGACCTGCCGAACGTCATCGACATCCGCAATATCGGCCTCGTCGCCGGCATCGAGCTGGCGCCGCGCCCGGGGCGGCCCACCGCCCGCGCGACGGAGGTGTTCCGCAAGTGCTTCGATGATGGGCTGCTGATCCGCACCACCGGCGACATCATCGCCCTCTCTCCACCGCTGATCGCGGAGAAGAGCCATGTCGACCGGATGTTCGGGACGCTGTCCGACGCCATCAAGGCCGCGGCGTAAGTGAAGCGGGGAGGGCAGCGCCCTCCCCGCCCCCCTGCCACCGAGTTGACAGTGTCGTCCCCGAGCCCGCCAGCAGTCTCCTGGCCGCAGTAGTTCAACAGTGCAAGGCGCAGATCCGAAGCTAAAGCGAAGCTCAAGCCATTGCGAAAGGCAATTGCTCTTCAGTTTGGGCTGAGAAGTTGACAGTTCTTGATTCTCACGGGCCCGTGTCCATATAGCGCATCCTCTGTTACCCCGGGCTTGTTGACCTGCACTCCCCTGACAAGGTTTTGCTCCGGCTTCGCCAGAGGCCAGGAGGCCGCTTGTCCGGTGCATGGAGCGGCGGGCTGAGAGAAGGCGGACTTGGATCTCCTCGCGCGACTCCTTGCCTATCGAGGCATGGCCCTCCCGGCCCGCTATCTTGCGGCCACCCTCCTGGTCCTGCTCGCTGCCGCCCTGCGCGCTGCCTTACCGGCTCTGGAACTGCCTTTTCTGCTCTTCATCCCCATGCTGATGGTCATCGGCTTCTTCCTCGGCAGGGGTCCCGCCATCTATGCCACCGCCCTTGCCGCCTTGCTGGCCGCCTACCTGTTCATCCCGCCAACCTTCAGCCTGACGCTCCCGGGGAAGGACTGGTTCGCGACCGGCAGCTTCGCGCTGGTGAACCTCGGCATCGTTGCGGTCTGCGCCGCGCTGGGTGAGAGCCTGATCCGGCGCGAGGCCGACCTGGCGGCCCTGGCGGAAAGCCGCGCGCTGGCCGCTCACAGCGAGGCCACGCTGCGCCAGCTGAACGAGACGCTGGAACAGCGGGTGGCACAGGAGGTCGCGGACCGGAGCCGTACCGAGGAGGCGCTGCGGCAGAGCCAGAAGATGGAGGCGGTGGGCCAGCTGACCGGCGGCCTGGCGCATGACCTCAACAACATGCTGGCAGGGATCACCGGCAGCCTGGAACTGCTGAAGACGCGGCTCGGCCAGGGCCGCCTGCAGGAGCTGGACCGCTACATCGACGGTGCGGAAGGCGCGGCGAGCCGTGCCGCCGCGCTGACCCATCGCCTGCTCGCCTTCTCGCGCCGCCAGGCGCTGGACCCCAGGCCCACCAACCTCGACCAGCTGGTTACCGCCATGGAGGAGCTGGTCCGCCGCACGGCCGGCCCGGAGATCACGGTGGAGGTCAGCGGCACCCCGGGATTGTGGAACACCCTGATCGACCCGAACCAGCTTGAGAATGCGCTGCTGAACCTCTGCATCAACGCGCGGGATGCCATGCCGGCGGGTGGGCGGCTGACCATCGAGACCGCCAACCTGCACCTGGACGAAAGCTTCACCCGCAGGCGGGACATGTCCGCCGGCGACTATGTCTCGCTTTGCGTGACCGATACAGGCAGCGGCATCAGCCCGGACATGATTGAGCGGGTGTTCGAGCCCTTCTTCACCACCAAGCCGCTCGGGCAGGGCACCGGCCTCGGCCTCTCGATGGTCTATGGCTTCGTGCGGCAGTCGGGCGGCCAGGTACGGATCCACTCCACGCCAGGCCAGGGCACGACCGTCTGCCTTTACCTGCCGCGCAGCGACGAGCCGCTCGGCGCGGCGCAGCAGGCCGCCAACCTCGCGGCGGCCCCGCGCGCGCGGGGTGACGAGACGGTTCTGGTGGTGGATGACGAAGCCACGGTCCGGATGTTGGTGGTGGAGGCGCTGGGCGAGCTTGGCTATGCCACGATTGCCGCGGCGGACGGTGCGGAGGGGCTTGGAATCCTCCGCTCGGGAAGGCCGGTCGACCTGCTGGTGACCGATGTGGGGCTGCCCGGGGGGATGAACGGCCGCCAGTTGGCGGAGGCGGCACGCCTGGTGCGTCCGGAGCTGAAGGTGCTGTTCATCACCGGCTATGCGGAGGCCGCCGTCCGCAGCCAGGGGCGCCTGGAGCAGGGGATGCACCTTCTCGGCAAGCCCTTCAGCCTGGAAGCCCTGGCCAGCCGCGTCCGGAAGCTGCTCGGCGGCCATTAGGGCAGCCCGGCCCGAAAGGGGGCGGGGGGGATGGCGGCGCGGCAGGGCTGCCATTCCGGCGCTTCTGCGGTGCCCCCCGTGACCCGAGGGGGGAACCGTATCATATAACACGGCGAACGACCTTTCTCCGGCAGGACCCCAAGACATGAGCGAAGCCCGCGAGACCGTCCCCGTCACCGTGCTGACCGGCTATCTGGGCGCCGGCAAGACCACGCTGCTGAACCGCATTCTCAGCGAGAACCACGGCAAGAAGTTCGCCGTGGTGATCAACGAGTTCGGCGAGCTGGGCGTGGACAACGACCTCGTCATCGACGCCGACGAGGAAGTCTTCGAGATGAACAACGGCTGCATCTGCTGCACCGTGCGGGGCGACCTCGTGCGCATCCTGACCGGGCTGATGCGCCGCCGCGGCAAGTTCGACGGCATCATCGTCGAGACCACCGGCCTGGCCAACCCGGCCCCCGTGGCGCAGACCTTCTACATGGACGAGGACGTCAAGCGCGCCACGCGGCTCGACGCCATCGTCACCGTGGTGGACGCCAAGAACCTCGCCGCCCGGCTGGAGGACAGCGCCGAGGCGGCCGAGCAGATCGCCTTCGCCGACCTGATCGTGCTGAACAAGATGGACCTGGTCAGCGAGGAGGAGGCCGCCGAGGTCGAGCGCCGCATCAAGGCGATCAACCCCTATGCCGAGATCCGCCGCGCCACCAAGTCGGACGTGCCGGTGGAGAGCGTGATCGGGCGGGATGCCTTCAAGCTGGAGCGCATCCTGGAGCGCGAGCCGGACTTCCTCACCAGCGACGAGCACGAGCACAACGAGGACGTGATGAGCATGTCCTTCGAGGTGGACCAGCCGATCGACCCGGAGAAGTTCAACCAGTGGATCGGCAACCTGCTGCAGAGCAAGGGGCAGGACCTGCTGCGCACCAAGGGCATCCTGGCCTACAAGGGCGAGGACCGGCGCTTCGCCTTCCAGGCCGTGCACATGATCGCCGATGGCGACTTCATCGGGCCGTGGAAGGAGGGTGAGCCGCGCAAGTCGAAGATCGTCTTCATCGGCCGCAACCTGAACCGCCCGCAGCTCCGCCGCGGCTTCGAAGGCTGCGTCGCGGCATGAGCGAGAACAGCACCGGCGGCGTGGAAGAGGCCGATTTCCTGCTGCAGAGCCGTGGCACGGCGCAGGAGTTCGGCGCCTGGGTGGTGGGCGTCGCCTTCGGGCGGGAAGGACGCAGCGTCGCCTTCTCGCTCGCCGACGGCACGCTGCGGCTGGCCGACGCGGCCGGGGCCGCCGCCGGCTTCCGCGAGGTGGCGGCGCATGACGGCGCCTGCCTCGCCCTCACCCCCGATGTGGCGGGCGGCTATCTCTCCGGCGGCGATGACGGCAAGCTGCTGCATGTCGCGCCCGATGGCAGCGTCGCGGAGCTGGCCGATTTCGGCATGATGAAGTGGGTGGAGCACCTGGCCGCCCATCCCTCCGGCCTGCGCGCCGCGGCGGTCGGAAAGGTGGTGCACCTGCTGGACCGCGACGGGCAGAAGCTGAAGGCGCTGGAGCATCCCTCCACCGTCGGCGGCGTGGCCTTCGACGCCAAGGGCAAGCGCGTGGCCGCCGGGCATTACAACGGCGCCAGCCTGTGGTTCGTCCATTCCAAGGAGGACAAGCCGCGCGTGCTGCCCTGGAAGGGCAGCCACCAGCTCGTGATGTTCAGCCCGGACGGTACGCATGTGGTCACCACCATGCAGGAGAACGCCCTGCACGGCTGGCGCCTGACCGACCAGCAGGACATGCGCATGTCCGGCTACCCCACGAAGATCAAGTCCATCTCCTTCACCGGCAAAGGTCGCTGGCTGGCGACGGCGGGGGCGGATTGCGTGGTGCTCTGGCCCTTCTTCGCCGGCGGGCCGATGGGCAAGCCGCCGGTGGAGCTGGCCGGCGGCGACGGCGTGCTCTGCACCCAGGTCGCCTGCCATCCGCAGCATGAGGTGGTGGCCGCCGGCTTCCAGGACGGGCTGGTGCTGATGGCCGAGATCGGCTCGGGCAAGGTGGTGCCGGTCGCGGCGCCCGGCCGCGGGCCGGTTTCCGCGCTGGCCTGGAACCCGACGGGGACGCATCTCGCCTTCGGCACCGAGACAGGATTCGCCGGACTGGTAGACCTTTCAAAGAGGTAGAATGTAGAGAGCGGCGCAGCCCTCTGCGCACAGTCGCGTGCGTGGCGGCTGCGCTGCCCTGGACTCACGCCGAAGTGGCGTTCTCCCGGCTTGCGTGGCATGGCCCCCGGATGATCTGAGGCTAGGTCACCGCAGATGGGGTGCCATGGGAATTCGCGAGTGGCTAAGGGCCGCCCGGCTGCGTCTCTGCAAGGCTGTGCGAGCGCCCCGGAGGCTGAGGGTGCACCTCCTCGCCTTCGCCATGGCCCTCCTGCTGCCGGCGCTTCTGGGGGGTGGGCTAACCGCCTGGCAGCTTGGCCGCACCTATCGCCATACCGCCGAGGCGGGTCTGCAGAGTGCGGCTCGCGCCACGGCGACGGCAGTGGACCGCGAACTGGACGTGGTGGCGACGGCGGCCAGCACCCTCGCCGGCTCACCGGGCATGCGTGCCGCCCTCCCGGAAAGCGGAGAACCCCATACCAGCCGCGCCTTCATCGAGCTGCGCGCGCAGATGGCCGCAGTGAGCGAGGCTTTTGGTGGCTGGGTGGTGCTGGTGCGACCGGACGGCACCCAGTTGCTCAACACGCTGACCTCTTCCGGCACGCCCCTGCCGCGGGCGCGCGGCTTTCCCTGGATCAGCCGCGCCTTGGAAACAGGCCACGTAGTCCTCAGCGACCTCTTCATCGGCGGCGTGGCGCAGCGCCCGATCCTGGCCGCCTTCTCGCCCGTCCGGCTGCGGGACGGCAACGCGCAGGAGAGCCTCGTCCTCATCCTTGCCTTTGATCCCGCACGGCTCGGCAACCTGCTGGCCGAGGCCAGTGAGGGCAACATTGCCGGGCTGGTCGAGGTACAGCAGGGCCGCCACGTGGCGCGCTCGACGGCGCATGCCGAGGCGGTCGGCAACGCCGCACCACCCTGGCTTGCCCGTGTGGTCCAGGGGAGCAACGCCGGGATCGCCCGCGGCCGGGCCCTGGAGGGCACAGAGGTTGTCGTCGCCTATCAGCGCCTGAAGCGGGTGCCATGGGCGGCGATAGTCACCCTGCCCGCAGCGACCTATGACGCCGCCTGGCGCAAGCCGCTCATCAACCTGCTCGCCGCCGCTGTGGCGCTGCTCGTGGCGGCCCTGATGCTGGCGGCCCTGCTGGCGCGCCGCCTGCTGCGGCCGGTGCAGGGGCTGGCGCGCGAGGCGCAGGCGATGGCCACCGGGCAGCCTGTTCCGCCTAGCCTGCCCTCCACGCCCGTGACCGAATTCGAGGCTCTGCGCAGTGCCCTCGGCCGAGCCGCCGACGGCATGCGCGCCCGCGCCGCCGCCGAGGGGCGAGCCGCCGCGGCGGAAGAAGCGGCGGCGGCGCTGCGCACTGAACGCGACCGGGCGCGGCTCTATTTCGATGTGGCCGGAGCCATGCTGGTCGTGCTCGATGCCGACGGAACGGTGCGTGGCATCAACCGCCGTGGCCTGGAGGTGCTGGGACTGAGGAGCGAGGAGGAGGCGCTGGGGCGGAACTGGCATGATGCCTTCGTGCCCGAGCGGCTGCGCCAGCCCGCGCGGGACATCCTGCAGGCGCTTGCCTCCGGCCGGGGAGAACTGGAGGAATCCCACGAGAACCTCGTGCTCCGCGCGGATGGCCAGGAACGGCTCGTCGCTTGGCACAACGCGGTGCTGCTGGATGGCACCGGCAGACTTGTAGCCGTGGTCGGCTCGGGCGAGGACATCACCGACCGTCGGGCGACGGAGGAGCAGCAGAGCCTGCTGATGCGCGAGCTGGACCACCGCGCCAAAAACGTGCTCGCCGTGGTGCAGTCGATCGTTCGGCTGACGCGGGCCGAGCGTCCGGCAGATTTCGCCGCGGCCGTGGATGGCCGCGTCCGCGCCCTGGGGCGGGCGCACACGCTGCTGGCCCGCGCGAACTGGGGCGGCAGCGACCTGCGCGCCGTGATCGAGGCGGAACTCGCCCCCTATGTCGCCGGACAGCGTGCCAATTTTTCTGGTCCCGGGGTGCGGCTGGCGCCGGAGGCGGTGCAGCCGCTTTCCATGATCCTGCACGAACTCGCCACCAATGCGGCCAAGCACGGCGCCCTTTCACAGCCCGGCGGACAGGTCGCGATCGATTGGGGCCCGCAGCCGGACGGAGGGCTACGCCTGGAATGGACGGAAGTCGGCGGGCCGCCCGTGCCGCAAGCCCCGGCGCGGCGCGGCTTCGGTTCGCGGCTGATCGAGGCCACGGCGCTTCAGCTCGGCGGGCAGAGCCGGTTTGACTGGCAGCCCGCCGGGCTGCGTTGCCAGTTGCGGATCGCAGCCGACCGCATCGCCCTGCAGAACCCGATCCTGCATCCCTCTCAGGACAGTGCCGCTAGGGAGAAGCCCGCCGAAAGCGGCCAGCGGGCGGCGCTCTTCGGGCTCGAGGGCCGCCACGTTCTGGTGGCGGAGGACGAGGCAACGGTCGCATTGGAGCTGGAAGATACCCTGCGCCGGCTGGGCTGCACGGTGATCGGGCCGGCCGCAACCCTTGGGGAGGCGCTGCGGCTTGCCGAGCAAGGCATCCGCGAGGGGCGGCTCGATGCCGCGGTGCTCGACGTCAACCTGCAGGGGCAGGCCGCCTTCCCAGTGGCGGACCTGCTGGTCCGGCACGGCCTGCCCGTGCTGTTCGCCAGCGGCTACCACGAGCTGCCGGGTGGCTGGGCCATGGGCGGAGGACAGGGGCGGACCGCCCGGCTGCACAAGCCGCTCGCCCGCGGCGCGCTGGCCGTGGCGCTGCAGCGCCTGCTGACCGGCACCGGCGGCACACCAGGCTCCCGGCATGCGGAGGCCGGGCAGCCCGCAGGCGGGCGGCGGCGGGTTCGCCGCAACCGACCGCCCAGGTTCTGACAGCGGTGCGGCCCGCTCGCTCCCCGCGGGCCGGCGTCCGCAAGGCCCGGCTATACTGCACCAGGGACGGCGCGCCCGCCCTGCCCCAGCCCGACCAGGGCCAGCATCTCCGCAAAAAGAGCCTCTCGCTGAGCCGCGAGGCTGGCGTCGCGCTCACGCGTCAGCGCCAGCAGCGCCTCCGGCCGCAGCCCCTTGGCGGCGAGGCGCTCGGGCGGCGTGAAGCCGATCCAGTCGGCGATGCAGCCGGCATTGGCCTCGGGGTGGAACTGCACGCCCAGCGCACGGCGATGGCGGAAGGCCTGGATGGTGCCCTCCGAGCGCGCCAGCACCTCCGCCTCCGCCGGCAGTGCCACATGGTCGCCGTGCCAACGGATCCAGGGGCCGCGCCAGACGGAGGCAGAAACTTCCAGGGCGGAGACCTCGGCGGTCTCCATCCAGCCCTCGTGGAAGGTACCGGTGGGTGCCACGCTGCCGCCGATCGCGGAGGCGATCATCTGCGCCCCGAAGCAGATGCCGATCGCCGGCCGCTCCGCCGCGATCCAGCGTGCCAGCGACGCCCGCTGGCGGGCGATCCAGGCATCGGCGTCATAGGCCGCCTTGGGCGAGCCCAGCGTCACCAGCAGGTCCGCCTCGGGCATCCAGTCCTCCGGCAGGTCGGGTCCGGCAAGGGTGCGCAGCACGGCGCCATGCCGGCGCTCCAGCCAGGCACCGAAATGGCCGATCGGCGCCAATGGAGAGTTTTCGACAACCAGAACCTGCATCGTTTCTTATCCAGCGTGGAAGGGAACTGCGCCGGGCTGAACCCGCCCTTGGCCCCTCAATGCCTCAAGGGTGAGCGCTGCGCATCCCTGCCCTGACATTTCCCTCGCTGGCACAAGGGTGTAGCGAGGGCGCAGCAGGACCTCGCGCCGGCTTCGTTCATTCCACGACCTGAAAGGCTTCCCACTGCCATGCGGGCAGACCGCTTCCCCTCACTGGACCGCCGCAGGCTTCGCCGCCTGCCGCTGCTTTCTCCCCGCCAGTGGCGGCGACGGCTCCTGTTCTGGCTCAGCGCCGTCCTGGTCGGCCTGACCGCGGTCGGCTTCGCTGCCCTGGCCGACGGGGCACAGCGGATCTTCCACCGCATCATCGCCATCGAGCCTCTGCTGATCTTCGTGATGGCACCGGCTGGTCTGGCGCTTTCCCTGCTGCTGACGCGCTGGTTCTTCCCGGGCGCGCAGGGCAGCGGCATCCCGCAGGTCATCGCCGCCCTGCACGAGACTGATGCAAAACGCATCGGCGCGCTGCTGACGCTGCGCATCGGCATCGGCAAGATCCTGCTGACGCTGCTCGGCCTGCTCAGCGGCGCCTCGATCGGCCGCGAGGGGCCGACGGCGCAGGTCGGCGCCGCCATCATGTACAGCCTGGGCCGCTGGCAGCGCCTGCCGCGGACGGAGATGATCCACATCCTCGTCCTCTCCGGCGGCGCGGCGGGCGTGGCGGCGGCCTTCAACACGCCGCTCGCCGGGCTGGTCTTCGCCATCGAGGAGCTGAGCCATGGCACCCGCATCCGCACCGGCAGTCCGACGCTGACGGCGGTGGTGCTGGCCGGCCTGATGGCCATCGCGGTGGTCGGCAACTACGTCTATTTCGGCGTGAGCCACGCCCAGCTCGAGATCGGGCCGGCCTGGGTGGCGGTGCTCGCCTGCGGCGTCGTGGGCGGTTTCGCGGGCGGTCTGTTCAGCTCCGCCCTGCTGGAGGCGCAACGCTATCTTCCGCGCCTCGTCGGCCAGCTCGCGGTGCGCCGCCCGGCCGTCTTCGCCGCGCTCTGCGGCCTCATGATCGCCCTCATCGGCTGGCTCTCGGGCGGCACCAGCTACGGCACCGGCTACGACCAGGCGAAGCTATTGGTGGAAGGCCACGCCGCCGAACTGCCGGCCGACTTCGCCATCTGGAAGCTGCTGGCCACCGTCGTCTCCTATCTGAGCGGCATCCCGGGCGGCATCTTCGCGCCCTCGCTGGCGGTGGGCGCGGGCATCGGCCAGTGGATGGGCGCGCTGCTGCCGGGCGCACCCGCCGGCGCGGTCGTGCTGCTGGGCATGGTCGGCTACTTCTCCGGCGTGGTGCAGGCGCCGATCACCGCGGCCGTCATCGTGCTGGAAATGACCAGCAACCCACGCCTCGCCATGCCGCTGATGGGCACCGCCCTGCTGGCCTTCATGGTCTCGCGCCTGGTCTGCCGGCGGCCGCTCTACGCCAGCATGGCAAAGCGCTTCATCTCGCACTGAAGAAGATAAAGCCTGGGGGAAAGAATTCCCCCAGAACCCCATCTTTTTTCTTCGAGTTTCCAGCGCCTGCTGGAAGCACAGCGCCAAGCTGACAAAAAAAAGATGGAGGTCCGGGGGAATTCCTTCCCCCGGACTTTTTTTTACCCCTGAACCGGACAGCCATTATGGCTGGCGCGGAACCGCACCGAATCCTCGTAGGTCGGCCGGCGTGCCCGCATGATGCCGCCAAGCGGCCGGTGCGCCTCGATGCCGTGCCAGGGGCTGAAGGACAGGCCGTCGTCGATCTCGCGCGCACGCTCCTCGTCCCAGCCGCTCTGCGGCGGCAGGCTGATGCGCGCCACGGCCACATAGGGGCTCTCCGCCTCCGGCCACGGCACGGAACTGTCCTCGATCGGCATGGTCTCGGGATTGGTCAGCAGTTGCACCCGCAGCTCCCACTCGCCCCCCTGCTCGCGGAAGAAGGCATTGACCGCCTCGCGCAGCGCGTTCGGATGGCCGTTCGTGTCGATCTTGCTGCCGGTGAGCGCCGTCAAGGCAGGCGAGACCGGGGCGATCGAGAGCTTGGCCACGTGGTCGCCGTAGCGCAGCGGCACCTGGGTCCAGAAGGTCTCGCCGAGGATGTGGGTGTTCGGCTGGCCCCCCATGTTCTTCAGCAGGGCGCTGTCGCCGCCGAAGGTCTCCACCACCTTCTCCGCGCCCCGCAGCGTGGCCGAGACCACCTTCTTCAGCCCCTGGGCCTTGTCGGTGGTGGCTGCCAGCAGCTTCAGGCTCTTCGCGAAGGTCCTGGGGTCTGGCGCGGCGAAGGCCGGAGCATTGGCCATGACGAAGTCCTGCGAGGCCTCGGCCTCAGAACCCGACAGGCGTGCGCCCGCCACCTCCAGCACCTTCAGCGCCAAGCCCCGGGGGGTGGAGACACTGTCATCCAGCACGTCGCCAGGATTGGTCGAGAAGCGCAGCACGACCTTGTAGGTGGCCGGGCGCGCGAAGAGCCCCTGCGCCAAGGTTGGCGGCAGGTGGTCCAGCACGCGCAGTTCGCCCTTCAGCAGGCCATGGCTCTTGGCGTGCACGCTGCGCACCGCGTGCCCATGGTCCTCGAAGGTCGTCTCGCTGATGCGGCGCAGCGCCTGGGTCAGCTCGGCGATGGTCTCTGCCTCGTCGGGCTGCGGCGATTCCAGGCTGGGATCGTAGCGGACGGGCATGGGAGGCGTCTCCTGGGGTGATCCCGGCAGAACGCTCCCTTCCCGCCCCCGTTGCCCGCCTCAGCCGATGCGGATGACGCGCGCTAGCGCCGCCACGTGCTCGGGCGGGGTCGGCGGCACGATGCCATGGCCAAGATTGAACACGAAGGGCCGCCCCCGCATCGCGGCGAGAATGGAGCGCGCCTCCGCCTCCAGCGCGGGGCCGCCGGCCACCACCGCCTGCGGGTCCAGGTTGCCCTGCAGGGCGATCTGCGGCGGCAGGTTGGCGGCCGCCCAGCGGGGGTCCATGCCGGTGTCCATGGCCACGGTGCCCACACCCACACGCTGCGCATATTCGACGATCATCGGGCCGGCGAGGCGCGGAAAGCCGATCAGCGGGATCTCGGGATGGACCTTGCGGATGGCCCTGACGATGGCGTTGCTCGGCTCGATGCACCAGCGGCGGAACTGGGAGGGCGGCAGCAGGCCGGCCCAGCTGTCGAACAGCATCAGGGCCTCGGCGCCCGCCTCGGCCTGGGCCAGCAGGTATTCCACCGTGGCGTCCACCAGCATCCGGATCAGCTTGCCGAACAAGGCGGGGTCGGCATAGGCGAGGCGGCGGGTCTCGGCGAACTCCTTGCCGCCCTTCCCGTCCACCATGTAGCAGGCCACGGTGAAGGGGCTGCCCGCAAAGCCGATCAGGGCCGTTCTCGGCGCCTCCTGAGCCAGCCCGGCCCGCACCCGGGCGACCGTCTCCAGGATGGGCCCCACGTTCGCCCGCAGTGCCTCAGGGCGCAGCGCCGCGAGCCCGGCGGCATCCCGCACCGGGTCCAGCAGCGGCCCCTCCCCCTCGGCATAGCGCAGCCCCTGCCCCAGCGCCCAGGGCACCATCAGGATGTCGCTGAACAGGATGGCGCCGTCCATGCCGTAGCGGCGCACCGGCTGCAGGGTGACCTCGGCTGCCAACTCGGGCGTTGTGCACAGGTTGATGAAGTCGCCGGCCTGGGCCCGCAGCAGGCGATATTCCGGCAGGTACCGCCCGGCCTGGCGCATCAGCCAGAAGGGCGGTGGCCAGAGGGCTTCCCCCGAGAGGGCACGCAGCAAGGGCTTCGACGCGTTTTCCATGGCGCCCCTTTCTATGAAAAAGAGTCTTTAAGAAAGGTAGGGGGTCCAGTAGGGCCTGTGGATAAGGGGGACGCAAAGGCGTCCACCGCTTTCCACAAAGTTTTCCACAAGTGCGAATCGACAAAAAACCCAGCTCAAAGGCCGGTTTCCGGCTTTTTCCCCGGACTCGCACCGCGCGCTGTGCCCAGCTATGCCCAACCCCCTGAAAATGCGGATTCAATCCCCGATTCTCCCACCCCACCCTTGGCGGGCCGATAGTTTTCCACAATCTCCACAGCATTCCCCGCTATTCTCCACGCCCAGAAACGCCGTCTGACGCCCCGGAGCCGATGTCCCACCGCCCCTTCAACCTGCATCTCGTCTCTGACAGCACCGGTGAGACGCTGAACTCCATCATGCGCGCCACCCTGGCGCGCTTCCCCGACCCGCAGGTGGTGCATCACCGCTGGTCGCTGGTCCGCTCGCACCTGCAGCTTGAGCAGGTGCTGGAAGGCATCAAGGCGGAGCCGGGGCCGGTGATGTTCACCCTGGTGGACCGCTCGCTGCGGCACGCGCTGGAGGAGGTCTGCCAGCAGCTCGGCGTGCCCTGCCTCTCGGTGCTCGACCCGGTGATGGACCTCCTGCAGGCGCAGCTCGGCCAGCAGGCGCGCGAGAAGCGCGCCGCGCAGTATGTGCTGGACGCCGACTACTTCCGCCGCATCGACGCCATGCACTTCGTCCTGGCGCATGACGACGGCCAGGGCGTGGCCGGCATCGAGGAGGCGGATTGCGTACTGGTCGGCGTCTCCCGCTCCAGCAAGACGCCGACCTGCTTCTATCTGGCGAATCGGGGCATCAAGGCGGCCAATATACCGATCGTGCCGACCAGCCCGCTGCCGGCGGAGCTGGAGGACCCCCCCTGCCCCGTGATCGGCCTGACCATCGACACCAGCGCGCTGATCGACATCCGGCGGCACCGGCTGAAGATCATCGGCACCGGCGGGATGCGGCAGGACACCAACGACTACGTGGATTTCGAGGCGGTGCGGGCCGAGATCCAGGCCGCACGGCGGCTCTGCACCAGCCATGGCTGGCCGGTGATCGACGTCACCCGCCGCTCGATCGAGGAGACGGCGGCCACGGTGCTGCAGCTGATGGAAGCCTGGCACGCCCGGCGCAACCAGCAGATGGCGGCGCATATCGTGCCGCCCGGCCAATGACCCGGCTGATCCTCGCCTCATCCTCCGTCACGCGCGCGGCGCTGCTGCGGGCCGCCGGGCTGGACTTCGAGGCGCGTCCTGCCGCGGTGGACGAGGCCGCGCTGAAGGCCGCGGCACAGGCCGAGTCGATTCCGCCCGCCGATGCCGCCGTCCTGCTCGCGGAGGCCAAGGCCGAGCGAATCGCCCGCCGCGAGCCGGAAGCGCTGGTGATCGGCGCCGACCAGCTCCTGGTTTGCGAGGAGCGCTGGTTCGACAAGCCGGAGGATATTGCCGGCGCGCGCGAGCAACTTCGCGCCCTGCGCGGACGGACGCACACGCTCTTTACCGCCATGGTGGCCTGGCGGCACGGCCAGCGCGTCTGGCAGCATGTGGCGCGGCCGCGCCTGACCATGCGCGACTTCTCCGAACCCTTCCTGGAGCGCTATTTGGCGGCGGAAGGCGAGGCGGTGACCTATTCCGTCGGCGCCTACCGGCTGGAGGGGCTTGGCATCCAGCTCTTCAGCGAGGTGCAGGGTGAGCACAGCGCCATCCTGGGCCTGCCGCTGCTGCCGCTGCTCGGCTTCCTCCGCCAGCACGGCCTGCTGAAGGGCTAGAAGGCGCCACGCCATCAGTGCCGGGGCCCCGGGGTGACACTGTCACCCCGGCGCCAGGGGCGGAGCCCCTGGCGCCGGTTCAGCCCGGAGCAGGAAGCGGCATTCGGCAGTCGGCGAGGATGCGGCCGGTGAAGGGCGTCCAGGTCTGTGTCCGGCCGAGCAGGGGGATGCCGAGGTAGCCGCGCAGGCGCAGGTTGCCATCCTGGCCGAGCCACATTTCCGCCCGCCAGACGGCGCCGTCGCGCGGGTCCATGATGGTGCCCCGCCAGACTTCCCCATCCGGTCGCATGGTCAGGATCTGCAGCCCGCATTGCGACCGGCCATAGACGTCGCGCGGGATGGGCTCGTCAGGGCTGTCGAGCGCCATGCCGGTGATCCAGCCACAAAGGGAGGACCCGCAGGGGCGGATCTCGATGACTCCGTCCCCATCCGAGACCAGCCATCGCCCGGCCGGGGAGGCCCCTTCCTGCGCCGCGAGCGGGCTGGCCAGCGCCGCCGCGAGCAGCGTTACCGCGACCAGCCGCCGCAGAGCCGCCGACAGAGGCCGGCGCTTTCGAGGGGATGCCGCCGGACCGGGCGGCTGGATAGGTGTCGGCCGAATCGCCTCATTCCCCCAGCAGCAGAAGGCCCCCCCAGGAGAGCCCGATCATGGCCACCACCACCAGCCCGGCCGCCATGCCGGGATAGTGGACGGCGCGGTCCAGCAGCAGCCCGGCGAGAGTGGCACCGAAGGCGAAGAGCAGCAGCACCACGAGGAAGCCGACCAGCACCGGGTTGCTCATCCCCGGCGTGCCTCCGCACCGCGTTGCTGGCGGAGGCGCTGCCGCTCCTCGGCGGAGAGCACGGCGTAGCGGGCGCGCGCCGCCTGCAGCCAGGCAGTGCGCTCGCCCGGCCGGGCATCGTCGCACCGGCCATGCTGCTCGGTGTCGTCCTGCACGGCCACCGGCTGGGCATCGGCGTCGTTCGGCAGCGGCGGGATCGCTGCCAGCCAGCCCATCAGCGCCAGCGGCCAGAGCCGGGATCCAGGCATATCCGTCATGAGGCCCTCCGCGCTTGTCTGCGCCCTGCGGCACACCATTACCAAGGGATGCAACGCATTCGTGGCCAGGATGTGACCACACGTGACAAGATTGCGCCGTTTCCGCTTGAAAATGCCGCAGACCTGCCCGCAGGCAGCTTCCGGCGGCGGCAGACCAGAGGAGTTCCCGACTTGGCCCGAGGCCCATTTCCCCTGTTCACCGGACGGCGCGGCGCCGCCTCGGCCCTGCCGGGGCTGAACAGCCGGGGCGCGGCCATCCTGCGTCAGGTGGTGGAGCTGTATGTCGAGACGGGCGAGCCGGTGGGCTCGCGCACCCTCTCGCGGCGGCTGCCCCAGGCGCTGTCCCCCGCAACAATTCGCAATGCCATGGCGGACCTGGAGGAAGCCGGCCTGCTCTACGCGCCGCATACCTCGGCCGGGCGGCTGCCGACGGAGCAGGGGCTGCGGCTTTTCGTGGACGGGTTGCTGGAGTTCGGCGACCTCACCGAGCAGGAGCGCGAGGCGATCGCCGCGCGCTGCGCCGCCGCGGGCCGGAGCATGGAGGAGACCCTTTCCGAGGCCGGGCAGATGCTCTCCGGCTTGGCTGGCGCGGCCGGGCTGGTGGTGGCGCCGAAGACCGAGGCGCCGATCCGCCATATCGAGTTCGTCCCGCTCTCCGCCGGGCGGGCGCTGGTGGTGCTGGTGAACGCGCATGGGCAGGTGGAGAACCGCGTCATCGACGTGCCGCCGGGCCTGCCGGCCAGCGCCTTCACCCAGGCCTCCAACTTCCTCAACGCGCGGCTCTCGGGCCGCACGCTGGAGGAGGCGCGCAGCACGGTGGCCGAGGAGATCGCGGCCAACCGGAGCACGCTCGACGAGCTGACCCAGCAGATGATCGAGTCGGGGCTGGCGACCTGGGCGGGCGGCGGCGGCGGCTCGCTGATCCTGCGCGGCCAGGCCAAGCTGCTGGAGAATGTGGACCAGCTCGCCCGGGTGCAGGAGATCCAGGCGCTGTTCGAGCGGCTGGAGGCGCAGGAGACCATGCTGCGCCTGCTGGAGCTGGCGCAGCGCGGGGAGGGGGTGCAGATCTTCATCGGCGCCGAGTCGGGGCTGTTCAACAGCGCCGGCCTCTCCATGGTGGTCTCACCCTTCCGCGACGGGAAGGAGCAGATCGTCGGCGCCATCGGCGTGATCGGACCGACGCGCATCAACTACGGCCGGATCATCCCGGTGGTGGACTACACCGCACGGGTGATCGGGCAGTTGCTGGGCTGAAGCCCTTCGGACCCTGCGTCAGCTGTCAAGCAGCGCGTCGATATCGGCCTGGGACAGTTCGGCCAGGGGCAGGGCCGGCGGCGGTGCCGGCGGTGCACCGGACAGCAGGGCATCGATGACGCTCTGGGGGAGGTCGGGCGTTTGCTGCGCCTCGGCGCCCACGGTCCGCATCTGCGTGGCGATCTGCACCTGGGGGATGTCCGAGGCGACGCCCGGCACGATCTGCTCCAGCATGGTCTCCACCTGCTGAAGGTGCTGGATGGCGCGCCGGATGCGCTGACCGGTGATGTCCTGGAAGCTGCAGGCCTCGAAGATCGAGTTCACCCGCGCGGAGAGCGCCTCGATCGAGGCCTGGTCCTTCCGGCCGCTGGTGATCCAGCTCTGGATGGCCTCCGTGGCCTCCATGATGGTGTTGGCGGCGGTTTCCGTGGCCTGGACGACGGCCTCCAGCTCCAGGCCACTGTTGCGCGTGCTGGCCACGGGGATGGCAACGAGTTGGGCAATCTGCTCGTGCACCTGGCTCAGCTTCTTTGAGAGCTTCTCCTCCGCCATGTCGGCCATCTCGGAGGTGGCGGCCAGTTCGGCGCTCAATTCGGCGATGCGCCGATCCACGAAGCTCCGCATCTCCTTGAACATCGGCTCCAGCTCCGCACGCATGGCGGCGCGCAGGTCCTCATGGATCACGGCCTGGGCATTCATCGACGGACTCCAGCGGCGGACAGAAGACGCTTTTTCTAGCCCGCCCAGATGAATGGCTGGTTGCCGCGGGGGCCTGGCTCAATGCGGCGCGGCTTTGCCGCGCAGCCGCTCCAGCAGCGGCACCACCAACCACTGCACCAAGGGGATCAGCAAGGCACCGACCAGCAGGCCGAGCAGGCCCGAGAGGGCCGCCGTCGTGAACCATCCGGCCGCGCCGGGCAGGGCGGGGACAGCATGCCCGGCCGCCTCCGCCGCCGCATGCACCGCATGGCCCGGCGCCGACAGGCCGAACCCCTCCAGCCCATGGAGGATGATGCCGCCGCCGACCCAGAGCATCGCCGCCGTGCCGACAATGCCGAGCAGCCAGAGAAAATAGGGCATGCCGCGGACCAGGCCGCGCCCGATTCCCCGCGTCAGCGGCCGCAGCAGCTGGTCGGCGCCGCCCGGCGCGGTATCCGCCGGCGGCTGGCGGCGCAGGCCGAGCAGGCTGGAAGCAGGGCGCGGGTTGCCGGCGAGCGACACGCCCACATCATCCGCCTTCACGATCAGGGCCACCCCGCCATAGACCAGCGCCGTGAGGCTCAGCCCGACAATGGCGAGGACCAACGCCTGCAGCGGCATCGAGAGGCCGGAGACGTTGGACAGGGTGAGGGCCATGATCTCGGCGGAGAGGATAAAGTCGGTCTTGATGGCGCTGCGGACCTTCTGCTCCTCCATGCCACGGCCCGCTGCTCCGGACTTGGCGACCGCCGCCTCATGTGCCTCCGCCTGATGCGGACGCAGGGCGTGGAAGACCTTCTCGGCGCCCTCGTAACAGAGGAAGGCACCGCCCAGCATCAGCAGCGGCGTCACCGCCCAGGGCGCGAGCAGGCTCAGGAGGAGGGCCAGGGGCAGCAGGTAGATCAGCTTGTTCTTCACCGAGCCGAGGGCGATCTTGCCGACGATCGGCAGCTCGCGGTCTGCGGCGAAGCCGACCACGTAGCGGGGGGTGACGGCGGCATCGTCCACCACAACGCCCGCCGCTTTCACGCCGGCGCGCGTGGCCTGGGTGGCGGCGTCGTCCAGTGAGGCGGCGGCGACCTTGGCAATGCCGGCTACGTCGTCCAGTAGCGCGATCAGACCAGTGCTCACGAATTCTCCGCCTTCCAGCTTTAACCGGGTTGGCTAACGCCTGCGTCATGATTCGGCTGCACGCTGTCGGCGACCGCGCCACGGGGATAGAAGGGATGGAGGAGTTCGGATTTGTCCTCCACGTCCTGGCCGAAGCAAAGGTTGGGGGGAGTGAACTTCCCCAAGCACCCTCCTTCTTCTGTCAGTTTTTGGCGCCGCCTGTGCTGGCGTGATCGCGTGCGGCGAGGACGGCAAAGCTGACAGAAAGAAGAAGAGGGGCTCCGGGGGAAGAGTTCATTCTTCCGGCATTTCTCAGCCTCGCGAGGTCGCGGGCACCGCCGCCGCGAGCGCCAGGGCGGCGAGGAGGCAGAGAATGGAGAGCAACGCGACGGGCATCGTGTAACCGCCGCTCCAGGCCCAGAGCCAGCCCGCCGCGACAGGTCCCGCCGCCCGTGCCAGGGCGCCCGGCGCGGCGAGGGCGCTGCTGATGGCGCCGTAATGCCCGGTTCCGAAGAGCTGTGCCGGCAGGGCGCCGCGCACGATGGTCATGACGCCATTGGCCAGCCCATAAACGGCGATGGCGCAGGCCATGGCCGCGATGCCGCTGCCCCAGGCCAGCAAGGCTGAGGCGGGCGCCAGCGCCAGCAGCGAGACCAGCCCGACCGTGCGCAGCGGCCAGCGCTTGCTGCCGCCGAACTCGATCACCCGCCCGGCCACCTGCGCGATGCCGAGCAGCCCTGCCAGTAATGGTGCCACCTCGCCGAGGCCGCGCTCCCCCAGCAGCGGTACCAGATGCACGCCGATCACCGCGCTGACGAAGCCGATGGCCACGTTGACGAAGGCCAGCCCCCAGAAGCGCGGCTGGCGGCAGACAGCGCCAAGATGCAGGTCGCCACTCGCCACGCCGGGCTTGGGCGGCGGCGCGCGGCCGGGCAGGGCGGCGGCATGGGGCAGGGCGCAGGCCAGGTTCGCCAAGGCCAGCACGGAGCAGGCGGTGCGCCAGCCGAGATCGGCCACCAGCCAGGCGGTCAGCGGCCAGAAGACCGTGCTTGCCAGCCCGCCAGCGAAGGTGACCAGCGCGATGCCCGGCCGCATGCCGTCGCGGCCGAAGGCGGCGGCAATGGCGGTGAAGGCGGCCTCATAGAGTGTCGCTGCCATCACCGCGCCGATACCGGCCCAGACGGCATAGAACTGCCAGAGGCTCTCCATCCGCCCGGCCAGCCAGAGGCCGAGCCCGGCCAGCACCGAGCCGGCCGCCATGACGGTGCGCGGCCCCAGCCGGTCCAGCATGGGACCGACGCCGAGCGCCGCGCCCGCCTGCACCAGAAGCCCCATGGAGAAGGCACCCACCACCGTGCCGCGCGGCCAGCCTGTCTCGGCGCCGATGGCCGGCATCAGCACGGAGAAGGCGTAGAACATCGAGCCCCAATGGACGACCTGCGTCACCGCCAGCACGGCGGCCACGCGCCAGGCGCCCTCCGGCACGCGCGCGGCCGGCGCCGTGGATGCCGCCATGCTCATGCGCGCGTCACCGGCGGCTCCGTCTCGCCCGGGCCAAGGGCGCGTTGCAGCAGCACGATGTCCAGCCACTGCCCATGCTTCCAGCCGACGGCCCGCAAGACCCCCACCTCGCGGAAGCCCATCGCCCGGTGGAGCCCAATCGAGGCGGTATTGCCGCTATCGCCGACCACGGCCACCATCTGCCGCAGGCCACGCTCCTCGCAGGCCTCGATCAGCGCTGCCAGCAGGCGCCGGCCGAAGCCATGCCCCGCCTGGTCGGCACGGACATAGATCGAGTTCTCCACCGTGTCCCGATAGGCCGGGCGGGGACGGTAGGGGCCGGCATAGGCGTAGCCCAGCACCGTGCCGTCCTGTTCCAGCACCAGATAGGGCATATCCTGCGCCAGCAGCGCCTCCTGGCGGCGGCGTATCTCCGCCTCGTCGGGCGGCTCGATCTCGAAGGAGGCGCGGCCATGCCGCACGTGGTGGGCATAGATGGCGGTGATCGCCGGGATGTCCTCCGCCGTGGCCGGGCGGATGCGTGAGGCGGGAGCGTCTTCAGGGAGCGACATGCGGCAATAGGGTCCGAGGCTGGAAGGAATGCCTCCATGCTGCATCTGCGTTGGCCATGCCGCCCAGAAAACTCTTCTGATGCCGCGCATTCGGATAAGTTGTGCTTATGCCGCTTCCCACCCTGCGCCAGCTCCGCACCTTTCTTGCCGTCGTGGACGAAGGCAGCGTCTCCCTTGCCGCCCGTGCCCTGGGCCTGACCCAACCAGCCGCAAGCCAGCAGTTGCGGGAACTGGAGCGCACCCTCGGTGTCCGGCTTCTCGACCGTGCGGCCGGGCGCTCCCTGCCCACCGCCGCTGGCGCCGCCTTCTCCGCCCCCGCACGCCAAGCCGTCGCCGCAGCTGAGGAAGCGGTGGCCGCTGCGCTGGCGCACCGGGAAGGCCATGTCGGCCGGGTTCGGATCGGCACCGGCGCCACGGCCTGCATCCACCTGCTGCCGCCGCTCCTGGCCGCGCTGAGGCAACGGCTGCCAGGGCTGGAGGTGGTGGTGGTGACCGGCAACTCGGACGACATGGTGCGGCGCCTGGAGGAAGGTGCGCTGGACTGCGCCCTGGTCACGCTGCCGCTGGCACGCAACCGGGCGCTGCAGGTCACGCCCTTGCTGGACGACCCGCTGGTGGCGCTGCTGCCGGAAGGGATGTCCGAGCGGGAAAGGACGATCTGCGCCGTCGAACTCGCCGCGCTGCCGCTGATCCTTTACGAGGCCGGCGGGCGTACGCGCGGGCTGATCGACGCGTGGTTCGCCCGCGCCGGGCTGTCGCCGCGCCCGGCGATGGAACTGGGAAGCGTGGAGGCCATCAAGGGATTGGTGGGCAGTGGGCTGGGCGCATCGGTGCTGCCCTTGCTCGCCGCAGGGAGGGCGGTACCAGGAACGGTGGTTCGCTCGCTGGAGCCGGCACTGGAGCGGAAGCTCGGGCTGGTTCTGCGGCGGGAGAAAGTGCTGGACCGGGGGCTGCGCGCGCTGATCGAGGTGCTCGAAGGGCTGAAAGGAAGAAGACCCCAGGACTGAGAGTACGTGCTCAGATCCCTCGCTGAGCAAGGTTGGGGGAGTGAACTCCCCCAAACCGCCTCCTTCTGGCGGTTTCCGGCTCCGCCTCGAGATAAGGGCCTTCCGTCAGCGCCCTGCCGTAGCGGTCGCCGGAGCGGCTTCCACTCCGGCGCCAGCACCTGCGGCAAGCGCGACCGAACTGACAGAAAAAAAGAAGAGGGGGCTGCGGGAGAGAATTCATTCCCCCCCGGCTTCGCCGCGTGGATGGTTCATGAGAGGCGCGGTTATCCGGGATGACACCTCGTCATCCCGGGCGGGGGCCGTCGGGAGCAATGGAGGGCAGCCCTTCCTGGGGGGCAAAGGTAATGGCACTGCTGAGATGATAGAGGCTGCTGGCTGGCGCCGGCTCATCGCTCAGCCTGCCGTCCGGCAACCGGCGCTCATGCCAGAGTCCATCCGGTCGCAGGTAGCTGCTCAGCACCGCCGCGGCCTCGCGCGCATCCCAGGGCGCGGTGGCACGGCGCAGCACAGCGGACTTCAGCCGTTCCGCCTGCGGCCAGAGGCGGGCACCGCCGGCGAGCGGTGTGCCGTCGCTGCTGACCTGGTCGCGCAGCGCCCGGGTCTCGGGATCACGTCCATGGGCATCCACGAAAGCCTGCAGCGCGGCGGCTTCCCGGGGCGCCGCATGACGGCCGGCCAGACGGGCGTGCCAGTCCAGCAGCCAGATCCATTCGCAATGATGGCCGGGCTCGACGGGATGCGGTTCAGCCAGGGGAACCAGGTCGTCGCTGTAGAACTCGGCCAGGGTGCCGCTGGGGGGCTGGATGAAGCGCCGACGGAACAGCGCGACCAGCCGCGTGGCACCGGCGAGGAAGCTCTCCTCCCCGAAGGCCTCCGCAGCCGCGAGGCGTGCTTCCAGCAGGTGCATGTGCGGGTTCTGCCGGCGGGGCAGGGCAGGGGGAAGGCTCTCCAGGTAGCCGCCCTCGGCATGGGTCAGCCGGTGCTCGATGAAGGCGTCCAGCGCCAGCGCCTGCTGCCGCAGCACCGCGGCGGGCACTACGGCGGCGGCGGCCGAAAGAGCAAGCAGCACAAAAGCGTGGTCGTAGAGGTCGCGCCGGTCGTCCAGCACCCGTCCGTCCAGGGCGAAGCGCCAGGCATAGCCGCCATCGGGATGCGCGGCGCGGCGGCGTAAGAAGGCGAGACCCAGCTCCACCGCCTCGGCGGCGCGCGGCAGGCCATGCTGGTGCGCCAGGCTGAAGCTGAAGATTTGCCGGGTGACGACACGCAACCGCCGGAAGGTGGCGGGGCAGCGCAGACTGTTGAGATCGAGGGATTCGTGGAAGGCGCCGGCCTGCCAGTCCACCCCATGCGCGAGCCAGAGCGGCCAGGCACGCCGCGTCAGCCATGACCAGAGATCGTTCTGCACAGGAACGGCGTTACGACGCCGCCATCGCGCCGACAAGCCGCCAGAGATGGAAACCTCCACAGATCCGCCAACGAAAAAGGGGAAGCCGAAGCTCCCCCTCTCCTGATGGCTTACGCCGCCTCGCTCTCGGCGCGGCGGGCATGCTTCTTGCGCTCATGCGGATCGAGGTAGCGCTTGCGCAGGCGCACGGCGGAGGGCGTCACCTCAACCAGCTCGTCGTCCTCGATATAGGCGATCGCCTGCTCCAGGCTCATCCGGCGCGGCGGGGTCAGGAGAAGCGCCTCATCCTTGCCGGCGGCGCGGACGTTGGTCAGCTTCTTTTCCTTGATGGGATTCACGTCGAGGTCGTTCTCGCGCGAATGCTCACCCAGGATCAGGCCGGTATAGACCTTAGCGCCCGGGTCCACGAACAGCGTGCCACGCTCCTGCAGGGAGAACAGCGCGTACTGCACCGCCTCGCCGTCGGAGTTGGAGATGAGCGAGCCCTTCACCCGGCCCTCGATCGGCCCGGCCCAGGGCTGATAGCCCAGGAAGAGCCGGTTCATCATGCCGGTGCCGCGCGTGTCCGTCATGAACTCGCCGTGGTAGCCGATCAGCCCGCGCGAGGGGATGTGGAAGGTCAGGCGCACCTTGCCGCCGCCGGAGGGGCGCATGTCCTGCATCATGCCCTTGCGGAGGGACATCTTCTCGACGACGACGCCGGAGAACTCCTCATCGACATCGATGACGGCCTCCTCGTAAGGCTCCTCGCGCTCGCCCGTCTCCGGGTTGATCTGGGTGAGCACGCGCGGGCGGCCGATGGTCAGCTCGAAGCCCTCGCGGCGCATCGTCTCGATGAGCACGCCGAGCTGCAGCTCACCGCGGCCGGCCACCTCGAAGCTGTCGGCCTCCTCGCTGTCCTTCACCCGGATGGCGACGTTGCCCTCCGTCTCCTTGAACAGGCGGTCGCGGATCTGGCGGGAGGTGACCTTCTTGCCCTCGCGGCCGCCCAGCGGGCCGTCATTGATGCGGAAGGTCATGGTCAGCGTCGGCGGGTCGATGGGGATCGCCGGCAGCGGCTCGGCCACCTCGGGGGAGGCGATGGTGTCGGGGATCGTCGCGTCGGAGAGGCCGGCGATGGCACAGATGTCGCCCGCCTGCACCTCGTCCACCGGCACGCGGTCCAGGCCGGAGAAGGTCATCAGCTTGGTCAGGCGGCCGGTCTCGACCACCGTGCCGTCCTGGCGCAGCACGCGCACCGGCATGTTGGTGCGGGCCACGCCCTGCTCGATGCGGCCGGTCAGCACGCGGCCGAGGAAGTTGTCCGCCTCCAGGATGGTGGCGTTCATCGCGAAGGGCTTGTCGAGCTCGACCTTCGGCGCCGGCACATGGCTCAGGATCAGGTCGAACATCGGCGCGAGGTCCTTGCGCGGACCATCGAGCGTCGTGTCGGCCCAGCCCTGGCGGCCGGAGGCGAAGAGGGTGTGGAAGTCCAGCTGCTCGTCGGAGGCGCCGAGGGCGGCGAAGAGGTCGAAGACCTCGTTCAGAACCTCGTCGGCGCGGGCGTCCTGGCGGTCCACCTTGTTGATGACGACGATCGGCTTCAGGCCGCGGGCCAGCGCCTTGGTCAGCACGAACTTGGTCTGCGGCAGCGGGCCCTCGGCGGCGTCGCAGAGGACGATGGCGCCGTCCACCATGGAGAGGATACGCTCTACCTCGCCGCCGAAATCGGCGTGGCCGGGCGTGTCCACGATGTTGATCTTGACGCCCTTCCACTCGACAGCGGTGGACTTGGCGAGAATGGTGATGCCACGCTCGCGCTCCAGGTCGTTCCGATCCATGGCGCGCTCAGCGACGGCCTGGTTGGCGCGGAAGGCACCGGCCTGCTTCAGCAGGTTGTCGACCAGCGTGGTCTTACCGTGGTCGACGTGGGCGATGATGGCGACGTTGCGCAATTCCATAAGGCGGGCAGTCCCGGGGCTGCGCCGCCTGCGCACACAGCCCGGCGTCCCTTCCGCAGAGGTGCGGCGGGGTTCGGGCAGGGCTGGCCGGGCGGCTTGTTGCGCCGCACAGATAGGATGCCTCGGCGCAAAAAGCGAGCCTTTCGCGCAAGATCACCCCGGCGGGACGCGCAAGGCTGCCCCGCCTGGGAGGTCAGAGGTGGTAAACGGCCTTGTTCGCGCCGCTGAAGGGCCGCCGCGGATCGAAGCGCTCGACCGCGCAGAGATGCAGGGCCTGGTGCATGGCGGGGGCGGGCGGATCTTCCGCCTCGGCCTGCGGGTCCGGGGCCGGCTGCCCGGCCGTGGGCCAGTAGGCCACCCGCGAGGGCATGAAGGAGCGGAACAGGGGGCTGGACTCGGCGCAGGTGGGGCCTGCGTCGGAGTTGTCCCCCAGCGCGACCCGCTGGAAGGCAGGCGCCGGGCTGGGGCTGAGGGCAGGCGATGCGGGGGTCATCGAAGCCGTGGTGACCGAAAGAAGACCCGCCGCCATGAGGGGGAGCATGAGTGTCGGGCGCATGCCGAAAGAACGAGTCCCGACCTGGATTGTTTGCCAGCCGTCTTGAAGGTCTCCCAACACAAAAGATTTTAAGAAACCGGCGGGCAGGCTGCCGGCTTCGCGTGCCAGACCCGGACGTGGCGAGGAGACACCGATGAGCGACACCCCGAAGGATGATGACAACGGCACCGAGGTTGACCTGGGTGTCAGCCTGGAGACCGTTGCCACCGTGGTGGATCATCTTCGTGCCATCCAGGAGAACGAGGACAGCGACGAGTTCGACACCGATGACGAGGATGACAGCGAGACGGAGGAGGACTTCGACGAGGGCACCCTCGCCACCTTCATCGACGAGCTGAACGAGGACGAGCAGGCGGCGCTGGTGGCGCTGGCCTGGATCGGCCGCGGCGACTACGAGGCCGAGGAATGGGAGGAGGCGTTGCGCTTGGCCAAGGAGCGCGGCGCCGGCACCGACACTGCGACCTATCTGCTCGGTATGGACATGGCCGGAGACCTGCTGGCCGAGGGGCTGGCCGCCTTCGGCCTCTCCGTCGAAGACGTCGAGCGCTGAGGCGCCGCTCCGGCCCTTTCTCCCGAACGGGGCAGGGCCGGTTGCCTCAGGCGTATTCGAGCACCGGGCCCCGTAGGCCGGCGATCTCGCGGATCAGCTTGCGTCGCACCGCCGTGCCGAAGCTCTCGAAGTCCTGTGCCGCCACGACGAAGGCGCCCGGCCCGCCGATCACCGCCTCGGCATAGTACTGGTCAAGCGGCAGGGCCGGGCGGCGGCCGAAGGTTGGGCGGTCGTTCATGATCGGCAGGCCGTTGATGACGATGCCCTGCGCGACCGCGGCATCGCGCGCCCCTTCTACCGGTGGCCCGGAATTGTTCACGCCATCGCCCGAGATGTCGATCACCCGGCGCATGCCCTCGAAAGGCGCCTCGGCGAGAAGCTGCGCGCTGAAGGTGATGCCGCTGGAGATCGACGTCCAGGAGAGTGAGGCATGCGGTGCCTCAGCGAGCGCGCTGGACCAGCTCTCGGCATCGCGCTGGCCGGCGACCCGCCGCCAGGGCAGCACCTGCCGCTGGTACTCGGCGCCCGCCCATTCGACATAGGTGACGCCGATCGCGCCGAGCATACCGCCCTGGATCGCCTCCACCACCTTGGGATCGGTCATCGCTGCGCGGTAGCCTTCCCGCTGCAGCCGGGCCTCGTCCTCATCCACCGAGCGCGAGACATCCACCGCGAGCACCAGCAGCACGTCCACCGCGTCTTCGGCGCGGAGCCGGCGGGGAAGCGATGCCCCGGCCAAGGCCGCGCCTGTCGCTGTCAGCAAGGACCGTCGCCGCATCTCCGCCTCCTGCCTGTCCAGGGTCAGAAAAGCCGCTGCGCGGGAAAATGCTGCAACCGTTACGTGCACAAGATTGTGCGGCAAGCGTGCCATTCTGGCCGGGCGCCATGCTGCCACGGAATCAGGCTGAAGCCGGAAAAAAACATGCCCCTATGGCAGCCGAAGGCAAAGCGGGGCTTCCAACGTTTCGCGGAGTACGGGGTGGCGGTTGCCAAACCGGCGGGGGTTTTCAAAGGGGAGCGGCGCCCCCTGTGGCCCAACCTCAGGGCAGTTCGTCCAGCCTCTGCCGCAGCAGCCCGCGCCAGGGCGAATCCGGTGGCAAATCGGCCATCAGGGCGGTCCAGGTGGCCCGCGCCGCCTCCGGGCGCCCGGCCTGGGCATCGGCCATCCCGCGCAGGAAGCGGAGCTGCGCCGCCTTCGGCTGCGCGGCAAGCGCGCGGTCCAGCAGGGCAACGGCCGCGTCGGGCTGGCTGAGCTCGATGCGCACGGCGGCCAGCTCGGCGGCGAGATCAGGGTCGAAGCGGCTGGCCAGAGCATGTTCCCAGGCCTCGGCGGCACCGGTGAGCCGGCCTCGCCCGCGCTGGGCGTTGCCGAGCAGGATCCAGCCCTGGCGCGCCGCCTCGCTTTCGGGGGGTAGCTGATCCAGGCGGCTGCGCAGCTGCGCCAGCAGCGCCTCGTCCCGCGCGGCTTCCGCCGCCCGTTCGCGGAAGGGCGCGGCAGGGATGCCGGGATGGCCGCCCCAGAGATAGATGCCGAAGCCGATCGCCGGAATCAGGAACAGCGAGGCCGCCAGCAGCGCCGCGCCACGCGTGGCGCCCGGGGCGGGCGCGGCCTCCGGGGCGGCGAGCAGGCGACGTTGCACCTCGACCACGGCGGCGCGGTGGGCGCCCTCCTCCAGCCGGCCGGCGGCGCGCTCGCGCTCCAGCTCGGCGAGCTGGGCGCGATAGAGGGCGAGGTCGGCCTCGCGGCGGCCGGTCAGCCGGGCCGGGCGGAGCAGGGCGAAGGCCAGCGGCGCCAGGACGAGCGCCGCCAGAACCAGGAACAGCAGCCAGATCATCGCGCCGCGTCTTTCTCCAGCGCGGCAAGGCGCGCCTGTTCCTCGGGCGAGAGCGGCACCGGCTCGGGCGCCGCGCCGCGCCGGCGCAGCAGCAGGATGGCCACCAGCCCGCCGCCGAGCGCCAGCACCGGCATGCCCCAGAGCGCCGCCGTCAGCAGGTTGAAGGGGGGGCGCAGCAGTACGAAGTCGCCGTAGCGCGCATGGACGTAATCGATCACCGCGGCGTCGCTGTCGCCGGCCGCCACGCGCTCGCGCACGATATGGCGCAGGTCCCGCGCCAGGTCGGCATGGCTGTCCTCGATGGATTCGTTCTGGCAGACCAGGCAGCGGAGCTGTCGCCCGATCTCGCGCGCGCGCTGCTCCTGTGCCGGATCGGGCAGCAGCTCGGAAGGCGAGCTGACGGCGAGTGCCAGCGGTACCCAGGCGCCCGCCAGCAGCACCAGGGCAAGAAGCAGGCGGCGCATCAGGCGTAGTGCCGCAGCAAGGTGCGGACGTCCTGCTCCAGCACCTCCGGCGTGATCGGCCCGGCCCAACGCCAGCGGACGACGCCCTTGCGATCGATGAAATAGGTCTCCGGAACGCCATAGACGCCCCAGTCGATGGCCACGCGGCCCGGCTCGTCCCGCCCGAGGCGCTCGAAGGGATTGCCGTGCTGCTGCAGGAAGGCCATCGCCGCCTCCGGCTTGTCCTTGTAGTTGACGCCGTAGACCGCCACGCCCTGGCGCTTCAGCTGCATGAGCTGCGGGTGCTCGACCACGCAGGGCACGCACCAGCTCGCCCAAAAGTTCACCAGCACCGGGCCTTCCAGGCCCTGGAGATCGGCGCTGGCGAGTGGCGGCAGGCCGGCTGGCGCCAGCGGCGGCAGGCTGAACGCGGGGGGCGTGCGGCCGACCAGCACCGAAGGCACGCCATGCGGATCATACGTGCCGGTGCCGAGGCCACGCAGCATGGCGTAGAAGCCGGCGCCCCCGGCCGCCGCAAGGCCCAGCGGGGCCAGCATCAGCATGCGGCGGGAGGTCAGCGGCATGGGGAAACTCCGGAGGGAAAAGGCTGAGGGAAGGAATTCCCCCAGACCCCCATCTTCTTTCTGTCAGTTTTGGGGTGCGGCTCCGGCGAGGACATTCCCGATCGCCCTTGCGGCGGCCGTCGCCAGGGCGGCTCCCGCCCCGGCGTGAGCGCCTGCGGCCAGCGGCACAAGACTGATGAAAAAGAAGAAGAGGGGGTTTCGGGCGAGAATTCATTCTCCCCCGCCTCCGCCCTTTGTCGGATTTGGGGACAGGCCAGAATTCCTCCCCGATTCCGCGCTTGGTCGGATGCGAGGCGTTTCCCCTGAGCGTTCCGGCGGGCTGTCATGCCGTCGCCCTTGCCGCGTTGCGCGGCGCCGGCGCCGCCACGCGGATGCGCCGGTCGGTCAGGGAGAGCGCACCGCCCAGCGCCATGATGCCGCCGCCGAACCAGATCCAGGGTGCCAGTGGGTTGTAATGCAGGCGCAGCACGGCGGCGCCGTCCTGCTCCTCGCCCATCACGGCATAGAGGTCGGAGAAGAGGGTGGTGTGGATGGCCGCCTCGGTGGTGGTGGTGCGGCCAACCGGGAAGAAGCGCCGCTCCGGCGTCAGCACGGTGACGGTCGCGCCGTTCCGCAGCACCGTGACCGTGGCGCGGCGGGCCGTCCAGTTGGGGCCGATGGCGTCCGCCACCTTGTCCAGCCGCCACTCATAGCCGGCGAGCGAAAGGCTCTGGCCCGGCCGCACGGCGGCGAGGTTGTCGGTGGCCAGCCCCATGCCGGCGATGCCGAGCACCGAGACGCCGAGCCCGGCATGGGCCAGGGCGCCGCCCCAGGCGCCGCGGGGCAGGCCGAGGGCGCGGCTCCAGGCGGCGGCGGGGCGGCGAAACAGGCCGATGCGGTCGGCGATGTCGGCGGCGGCGCCACAGACCAGCCAGAGTCCGCCGCCGATGCCGAAGGCGGGGCCGATGCGCCAGCCGGTGAAGGCCAGCATGAGGGCCACCCCGGCGGCTGCGATCAGCGCCGCCCACCACAGGCGCTGCAGCACCGGCCAGAGCCGCGCCCGCTTCCAGGGCAGCAGCGCCCCGGCCGCCATGGCCAGGATCAGCGGCACCGCGAGCGGCAGCAGGGCGGTGTTGAAGAAGGGCGGCCCGACCGAGATCTTCTGCTGGAGGAGCAGGTCGGCGAACATCGGCCAGAGCGTGCCGCTCAGCACCACGGCGGCCATGGAGCAGAGCAGCAGGTTGTTCAGCACCAGCCCGCCCTCGCGCGAGAGGGGGGCGAACATGCCGGTGGGCGCCATGGAGGGCGCGCGCCAGGCGAAGAGCGCGAAGCTGCCGCCGACATAGAAGAGCAGCAGGCCGAGGATGAAGACGCCGCGCGCGGGGTCGTTGGCGAAGGCGTGCACCGAGTTCAGCACGCCCGAGCGCACCAGGAAGGTGCCGAGCAGGGAGAAGCCGAAGGCGAGCAGCGCCAGCAGCACCGACCAGACCTTCAGCGCCTCGCGCTTCTCCACCACGATGGCCGAGTGCAGCAGCGCCGTGCCGGCCAGCCAGGGCAGGAGGGAAGCGTTCTCCACCGGGTCCCAGAACCAGTAGCCGCCCCAGCCCAGCTCGTAATAGGACCAGTAGGAGCCGAGGGTGATGCCGAGCGTCAGGAAGCACCAGGAGCCAAGCGCCCAGGGGCGCACCCAGCGGCCCCAGGCGGCGTCCACCCGGCCCTCGATCAGCGCGGCGACGGCGAAGGCGAAGGTGACGGCATAGCCGACATAGCCGAGGTAGAGCATCGGCGGATGGAAGGCGAGGCCGGGATCCTGCAGCACGGGATTCAGCCCCTGGCCATCCGGCGCCGGCGGCCAGACGCGGCCGAAGGGGTTGGAGGTGGCCAGGATGAAGATCAGGAAGCCCACCGCCACGAGCCCCAGCACGCCGAGCACGCGGGCGCGCAACGCGCCGGGCAGGTCCCGCCCGAAAGCCGCGACCGCGCCGCCGCACAGCGCCAGGATCATCACCCAGAGCAGCATCGAGCCCTCGTGGTTCCCCCAGGCGCCGGCCACCTTGTAGATCAGCGGCTTGGCCGAGTGGCTGTTCTGCACCACGGTGATGACGCTGGTGTCGTTGACCACGAAGGCCGTGATGAGGGCGGCGAAGGCGGCGCCCACCGCCAGCAGGTGCCCGACCGCCAGCGGCGCGGCCGCGGCGATCAGCCGGGGCTCGTTGCGCGCCGCGCCGAAGATGGGCAGCACCGTCTGCGCCAGGGCGAGGGCAAGCGCCAGCGCCAGGGCGAAATGGCCGAATTCGCCGATCATCGGGCGCTCCTCAGGTTCCCGGGCGGGCCGGCGCGGCCGCCGGCTCCAGCGTGTTCCAGGAGGCGGCCGGCGGCGGCGCGCCCTTGGCGGGGTCCCAGTGGCCGGTGCGCTTCAGCGCGTCGGCCACCTCGGGGGGCATGTAGGTCTCGTCATGCCGGGCCAGCACCTCGCTGGCGCGGAACAGCCCGTCCGCGCCGAGCTTGCCCAGCGCCACCACGCCCTGCCCCTCGCGGAACAGGTCCGGCAGCACGCCGACATAGGTGACGGGAACGGTGGTGGGGCCGTCGGTGACGCGGAAGCGGGCCTCGGGCTTGCCCTCGGGCGTCTGGTCGCGCTGCAGGCTGCCAGCCTCAACCAGCCCGCCGAGGCGGAAGGCGCGATCCGGGCCGGGGTGCTTGGCGGCGATGTCGCTCGGCGCCAGGAAGAAGACGAGGTTGTCCTGGAAGGCGGTGAGGGCGAGGGCGGTGGCGGTGCCGAGGCCGAGCCCCGCCAGCACCACGATCCACAGCCGCCGCCGCTTGCGCGAGAGCTTCACCCCTGCCTCCTTTCCCGCGGGCCGAGCAGCGCGAGGCGCCGCTTCGCCGCCGCATGCCGCCGTGCCGCCAGCGCCGCCATGGTGCCGAAGCCGAGCGCCGTGAGCCCCCAGGAGATCACCACATGCCACCAGTGTTGCGTCATACCGGCACCGCCTTTCCGGCCTCATTGACCTGCGTCAAGCGGGCCAGCCCCGCCATGCCGGGCCTCATGCGCCCACCTCGTGCCGGCGCGCCTGGGCCAGCTGAAGCTGCCGCACCCGCTTCTCCATCACCGCCGCGCGGGTGCGGGCCAGCACCAGCGCCACGAAGGCCAGGGTGAAGCCAATTGCGCAGGTCAGCAGGGGATAGAGCATCTCCACATGCATCGCCGGTCCGCCCAGGCGCATGACGGATTCCGATTGGTGCAGCGTGTTGAACCAGTCCACCGACCATTTGATGATGGGCAGGTTCACCGCGCCGATCAGTGCCAGGATGGCGCCGGCGCGGGCGCCACGCTCCTCGTCGTCGAAGGCGCGCACCAGGGCCGCATGGCCGACCCAGAGGAAGAACAGCACGAGCACGGAGGTCATCCGCGCGTCCCAGGCCCACCAGGTGCCCCACATCGGCCGGCCCCAGAGGCTGCCGGTGGCGAGGCAGAGCGCCGTCACCATGGCGCCGGCCGGGGAAAGCTCGCGTGCCGCGAGGTCGGCCAGCGGATGCCGCCAGACCAGCGAAAGGAGCGAGGCCACGGCCAGCCCGGCATAGCCGGCCATCGCCAGCCAGGCCATCGGCACATGGACATACATGATCCGCACCGTCTCGCCCTGCTGCCAGTCCGGCGGCGAGAAGGCCAGCGCCCAGGCGGCGCCCACCGCCAGCACGAGCAGCGCCGCGCCCCAGAGCCAGGGCAGCAGCCGGTCGGTCAGCCGCAGGAAGCGGCCGGGATTGGCGAAACGGTGCAGCGTGCCGCCTCCACGGGAAGCGGCCAGGGCGACAGGGCGGGGTCGGGGCGGCGGGGTGCTCACGGGGCGCAACCTAGGCCCTCACGGCGCTGGATTGAAGCCATCGCCGCACGCGGTTACGTCATGCAACAGCCGCGCGCGGAGCGGTTCCGCCGCCGCCACGCAGAAGGAAGCCTGACCATGCTGTTCGCCTTCATCTACGAGGACAAGCCGGGCGCGCTGGACCAGCGGGCCGCGGCCCGCCCGGCGCATCTCGAATACCTGACCGCCCGGGCCGCCTCGGTGGTGCAGGGCGGGCCCATGCTGGACGCCGAGGGCAAGCCCTGCGGCAGCCTGATCATCGCTGACCTGCCGGACCTCGCCGCCGCCGAGAAGATGGCCGCCGAGGACCCCTACGCCCAGGCCGGGCTGTTCCAGCGCGTCACCATCCGCGCCTTCCGCCAGGTCTTCGCCGACGGCAAGCAGGTCGCCGGCTGAGGCGCCGCATGGCCTACTGGCTGGTCAAGAGCGAGCCGGACGCCTTCTCCTGGGACCAGCAGGTGGCGAACGGCACCGAACCCTGGACCGGCGTGCGCAATGCCCTGGCGGCGAAGCACCTGCGCACCATGCGGGTCGGTGACCGGGTCTTCTTCTACCACTCCAATGTGGGGAAGGAGATCGTCGGCGTGGTCGAGGTGGCGCGCGAGGCCTATCCCGACCCGACCGAGGCGGTGCCGGAGGGCAAGACGCCGCGCTGGTGCTGCGTGGACATGCGGGCGGTGGGGCCGATGCCGCGGCCGGTGGCGCTGGCCACCATCAAGGCCGAGCCGGCGCTGGCCGAGCTGGCGCTGATCCGCCAGTCCCGCCTCTCGGTGATGCCGGTCTCGGCGGAGCACTGGGCGCTGCTCTGCCGGATGGGGGGCTGGGCGGAAGCGGACCTCTAGAGGGACCTCCGAGGCCAGGGGGCGCTGTCCCCTGGACCCCCGCCGGGGTGACAGCGTCCCCCCGGACCCCGCCATTTGAAGGCCCGCAGGCTTTCACGCCGTCAGGTGTGAATGGAGGATGCCGCTGCCCAGGATGACCAGGGCCATACCGCCGACCGCCTCGGCGATGCGGCCGAACCGGGTGCCGAGCAGGCGCCCGGCGAGCATTCCGCCCGTTGCCATGCAGAAGGTGGCGAAGCCAATCGCCGCCGCGATGGCCCAGATATTGACCTGCAGGAAGGCCAGCGAGACGCCCACGGCCATGGCGTCGAGGCTGGTGCCGATGGCCGTTGCCACCAGCAGCCAGGGCGAGCGGCCGGGGGGTGGCGCTTCCGGCTCGCGGCGCAGGGCCTCCAGCAGCATGCGCCCGCCGACCAGGGTCAGCAGGCCGAAGGCCAGCCAGTGATCGATGGCCGTGATGTAGCCGGCCGCCAGCAAGCCCGCGCCCCAGCCGATGAGCGGCGTCAGCATCTCGATGACGCCGAAGACGATGCCCGCGCGCATGGCATCGCCCAGATGGGTGCGCTCGGCGGCCGCGCCGCGGCCCAGCGCGGCGGCGAAGGCGTCGACGGACATGCTGACGGCCAGGATGGCGATCGCAGTGGGAGACATGCGGCAACTCCAGCGGGCGCGACGGAGACGGCGCGCGGAATGCCCAGCCCCGCGGCGCGTCTCGGTCTTGCCGGGCCGCAATGCGGCGCGCCGGACCACGCGCCGGATGCGCGAGCCTGTTGACCCGGTTCCGCCTCAAGGGCGGTGGCTACTCCCCGATGCCGCGCCACTAGCCGCTTTGCTGGGTAACGTCAAATTTTCCTTTGAAATCAGTTGTTTGTTCACCAATCTCGGATTTGATGCCCGAGCTACAGGCTCGTGCCCAGCCTTGCACGGCTCTGGCCGGTCGCGCTTTCCGCCCTGCTTCTGCTCAGGCCAGCCTGGACCGGGTGAAGTGCCCGTCAGGTCGGTCATGTCCACGCTTTCATGCATCGGCGGATGCGGGTGGGCGTTGAGGAGGCGAGGAAAACCGGAGTCGTCCCATCATGCGCTTCACCGCTTTTGCCATTCTTGCCCTGGGCCTTATCACCGCCCTTCCCGCCGCCGCCAAGGAAGGTGGCTGCGTCAAAGGGGGCGCTGTGGGAGGTGCGGTCGGACATTTCGTGGGTAAGGGCCACGCGGTGGCGGGAGCGGCTGCCGGCTGCGCCGTCGGCGTGCACCGCCGGCATCAGGCGGAGCGCCACCAGGACGAGCAGCAGCAGCAACAGCAGAACCCGAGCCCGAAGGGCTGAGCGCTCCGGCCTATCGGCCGCCGAACCAGGGGGTGCGGCCGCGCTGGAAATCGGGCCGCGCCGCCGGGTCCGGCGGCTGCTCCTGGAGGAAGGGCGTGGGGTCCACATAGACCTGCACGCCGCTGCCCTGGGAGGATGAATCGCCTGCCCCACCGCGGCGGCGGCGGAAATCGCGCTCGATATCCTCGCGGCCGAGATAGCGCCCCTCCCGGTCGTAGTACCGCCGCACATTGCCTCCGGCAGAGCGCTCGGAACGGCCTTCATACCCGCCCCAGGGATCGTAGTAGTGTGTGCCGCCGCCTTGGCGCTCGCTTTGGCCGAGATAGCGGCCATACCCGTCGAAATCGGGCCGGAGTTGTGCCTGCGCTGGCGAGGCCAGGCCCATCAGCAGTCCCAGCGCCAAGACGTGGCGTTGCAATCGTGGCATCTGTGCCTCCCTCCGCCTGCTCAGAATGCGCGCGGCTGGTGAATGAAAGCTGAAGCCGGAGAGGCTTCTCTTCCGAAGAAAGGTGCAGGAGCCGAAGGTTCCCCGCCTTGCTTGCCTTCCGCCCACGCCTGCGCCATCCCGCCTGGGATGAGCGATGCGCGCGCCCTTTGCCGGCTGGATGAGATCCCCGATGGGAAGGCCCGTGGCTTTCCCGGGCCGGAGGGCAGCTTCATCGGCCTGCTGGCGGTGCGGCGGGGTGGGCGGGTTTTCGTCTATGTGAATTCCTGCCCGCATATCGGCGTGCCGTTGGAGGTGATGCCGGATCGCTTTCTGGATGGCCCGGGCCGGATGATCGTCTGCGCCGTGCATGGGGCGCGCTTCCGCATCGAGGATGGCTTCTGCGTCTCCGGCCCTTGTGCCGGGGATGCGCTGGAGGCGGTGGAGGCGCGGATCGACGCCGCGGGCACCGTCTGGGTACCGGCGGATGCAGGTGCCTGAAACCGGCTGCCTTTCGCGGCACTTGACGTGCCTCAGGGCAGCTTGGCCCAATAGGCCCTTAATACGCGGCGCACCGCCGCCTGGGCGGGAAGCGGAGCAGGGAGGAATGAGATATGCCCGATGATGCGGTGATCACGGTGAAGCCCGAGATGGCGCAGGGCGCCAAGGTGGATGCCGCGCGCTACCGGACCATGACGGCCGAGGCGCTGCGCGATCCGGAGGGCTTCTGGCGCGAGGAGGCGAAGCGCATCGCCTGGATGACGCCGCCCACGAAGATCAAGAACACCAGCTTCACCGGCGATATCTCAATCAGATGGTTCGAGGACGGTGTGCTGAACGCCTCCGTCTCCTGCCTTGACCGGCACCTGGAGAGCCGCGGCGATCAGGTGGCGATCATCTGGGAGGGGGACGATCCGAACACCGACGCCAAGGTCACCTACCGCGACCTGCATGAGCGCGTCTGCCGCCTGGCCAGCGCCATGAAGGGGCTGGGCGTGAAGAAGGGCGACCGCGTCACGCTCTATCTGCCCATGATCGTCGAGGCGGCGGTGGCGATGCTCGCCTGCGCCCGCATTGGCGCGGTCCATTCCGTGGTGTTCGGCGGCTTCTCGCCCGACAGCCTCGCCTCCCGCATCGAAGATTGCGAGAGCACGCTGCTGATCACCGCCGACGAGGGCCGGCGCGGCGGCCGCAAGGTGCCGCTCAAGACCAATGCCGACGAGGCGCTGAAGGCCTGCCCGACGGTGCAGAACGTCATCGTGGTGAAGAACACCGGCGGCGACGTGCCGATGCAGGCCGGGCGGGACCACTGGTACCACGAGCTCTGCGCCCAGGCCTCGCCGCAATGCGAGCCGGAGCCGATGAACGCGGAGGACCCGCTGTTCATCCTCTACACCTCCGGCTCCACCGGCAAGCCGAAGGGCGTGCTGCACACCACCGGCGGTTATCTCGTCTGGGCCGGCTTCACGCATGAGCTGGTCTTCGACTACCGCCCAGGCGAGGTCTTCTGGTGCACCGCGGATGTCGGCTGGGTCACCGGCCACACCTATATCGTCTATGGCCCGCTGGCGAACGGCGCCACCACGCTGATGTTCGAGGGCGTGCCGAACTGGCCGGGCATCGACCGCTGCTGGCAGGTGGTGGACAAGCATCAGGTCAACATCTTCTACACCGCGCCGACCGCCATCCGCAGCCTGATGCGCGAGGGCGAGGCGCCGGTGAAGAAATGGTCCCGCAAGTCGCTGCGCATCCTCGGCAGCGTCGGCGAGCCGATCAACCCGGAGGCCTGGCTCTGGTACTACCGCACCGTCGGCGAGAGCCGCCTGCCGGTGGTGGACACCTGGTGGCAGACCGAGACCGGCGGCATCCTGATCTCCCCTCTGCCCTTCGCGGTGGACCAGAAGCCCGGCTCCGCCACCCTGCCGCTGCCCGGCGTGCAGCCGGCGCTGGTGGACAACGAGGGCAACCTCCTGGAAGGGACGACCGAGGGCAACCTCGTCATCCTCGACTCCTGGCCCGGGCAGATGCGCACCGTCTTCCGCGATCACGAGCGCTTCAAGCAGACCTATTTCTCCACCTTCCCCGGCCGCTACTTCACCGGCGACGGCGCGCGGCGCGACGCCGACGGCTACTACTGGATCACCGGCCGCGTGGACGACGTGCTGAACGTCTCCGGCCACCGCATGGGCACCGCCGAGATCGAGAGCGCCCTCGTCGCCCATCCCAAGGTGGCCGAGGCGGCGGTGGTCGGCATGCCGCACGAGCTGAAGGGCCAGGGCATCTATTGCTACGTGACGCTGAAGTCGGGCGAGGAACCCTCCGAAGCCCTGCGCAAGGAGCTGGTGAGCTGGGTGCGCAAGGAGATCGGCCCGATCGCGGCGCCCGATGCCATCCAGTGGGCGCCCGGCCTGCCCAAGACCCGCTCGGGCAAGATCATGCGCCGCATCCTGCGCAAGATCGCGGCCAACGAGACCGATAGCCTCGGCGATACCTCCACCCTCGCCGACCCGACCGTGGTGCAGGACCTGGTCAGCAACCGCGTCGGGTAGGAGGAAGGCCGGGGGAAGGAATTCCCCCGGACTCCCATCTTTTTTCTGTCAGTTGGGCGCGGCCGGACCGATCGGCGGCACAAGAAGGATAAGGCCATGCGGATCCTGGTTCTCGGCGCGGGTGCGCTCGGTGGCTATTACGGCTCCCGGCTGCTGGAGGCGGGGGCGGACCTTGCCTTCCTCGTGCGGGCGCGGCGGCAGGAGCAATTGCGCCAGAACGGGCTGGTCGTGCACTGCCCGGTCTTCGGCACCACCCGGCGCACCGTCACGGCGCTGCAGGCCAGCGAAGTGCAGCCCGGCTGGGACCTCGTGCTGCTGACCTGCAAGGCCTACGACCTGGAGGACGCCATTGCCGCCATCCGCCCCGCCATGGGGCCGGAAACCGCTATCCTGCCGGTGCTGAACGGACTCGCTCATATCGGCCGGCTGCAGGAGGCCTTCGGCGAGGCGGCGGTGCTCGGCGGTGTCGCCCGCATCCAGGCCACCCTCACGCCGGAAGGCGAGGTGCGCAACTTCGCGCAATGGCGCGCCCTGACGGTGGGCGAGATGGACGGACGCATGACGCCCCGCGTCACCGACTTTGTCGCGCTGGCCGCCAAGGGCGGCATCCAGGCCGAGGCGAGCCCTGATATCCGCGGCGCACTCTGGGCCAAGCTGGTGATGCTCGGCACGCTGGCAGGCGCCACGGTGCTGATGCGCGGCACGGTGGGGCAGATCCTGCGGTCCCCAGGGGGTACCGACTTCCTGCGCATCCTGCTGGAGCGCAACGCCGCCATCGCCGCGCATCACGGCGCGCCACTGGCGCCCAAGGTGCTGGAGACCATCCAGGCCATCTTCACCGACCCGGCCAGCAAGCTGACCGCCAGCATGCTGCGCGACCTTGAAGGCGGCGGGCGGATCGAGTCGGACGCCATCCTGGGCGAGCTGCTGGAGGGCGCGCGCCGCGCCGGCATCGAGCCTGTGCTGCACGAGGTCATCATGCTGCACGCCCGCACCTATGAGCAGCGCCGCGCCGAGGAAGCCGGTCCGTGACGGACCGGCACCGCATTGGCGACGGCGAGCTTTCCGCCACCATCCAGGCACATGGGGCGGAGCTGATCAGCCTGCGCGATGCGGTGGGCATCGAGCTGCTGTGGCACGCCGGGCCGGAATGGCGGCGCCACGCGCCGGTGCTGTTTCCCATCGTCGGCAAGCTGGCGGGCGACACGCTGCGCCATGCCGGCAAAACCTACCGGCTGCCGCAGCATGGCTTCGCCCGCGACCGCCGCTTCGAATGGGTCGCGCGTGAGCCAGAGCAGTGCCGTCTGCGCCTCGTCTCGGACGAGGAGAGCAAAGCCCTCTTCCCCTTCGCCTTCGCGTTCGATCTAACCTATGCCGTGGCGGGCGGCCAGCTCACCGTCACGGCCACGGTGGCCAATCCGGGGCGCGGGCCGCTGCCTTTTTCCATCGGCGCGCATCCCGCCTTCCGCTGGCCCCTCGCCCCGGGCATCCCCAAGGACCAACACGGGCTGACCTTCGAGGCGCCCGAACCCGGCCCCGCGCGCTTTCTGCAGCAGGGCCTGCTGGGGCCGGAGGAGCCTTCGCCGGTGCAGGGCCGGGAACTGCCGCTCTCACCGGCGCTGTTCGCACGGGACGCGGTGATCCTGCCCGGCCTGGCCAGCCGGTCGGTCCGCTTTGCCGCGGAGGAAGGGCCGGCGCTGGAGGTGGCCTGGGACGGCTACCGCGACCTCGGCCTGTGGTCGAAGCCGGAAGGGGCGGATTTCCTCTGCATCGAACCCTGGCACGGCACGGCCAGTCCGGTGGGTTGGGACGGCGAGTTCAGCACCAAGCCGGGGATCGTCACCCTGGCGGCGGGCGAAACCCGCAGCTTCACCTGGTCCGTCCGTTCGGCGTGAGCAGGTGGGGCAAGGCAGGGATGCTTCCGCCTCGCCCTGCCGCCTTCCCGAGAGGGTGCTTACAGTGAAGATCCGATGCGGTCCGGAAACGGCCTTCGCCACAGAAATATTGCCCTGCCTTCGACACGCCGCGGAGGCGCGCAGAAACCATGGTGAAGGGCATCAACTCCTACGGGATGGTGGAGGTCCGGTTAATAAAGCTCCCGATGTTCGCCTGGATGCTGTTCTCCCGAGAAGAACATTAATCATTACTCATCATGAACGTGTTATTTAATATCCGTGGCGGCTTGCCTCCATATGGGTTCCGGGCATTCTAGCAGTACCGCTGCCGGAACTTCTTCACCGCGGCGGACCTGACCCTTCGGGAGGATAAGGCGATGAGCTCGACTGCGGACGCTTCCGCCATGGGCACCACGGGCGTCGCCGGGGGAACAACGGCATCGCCTTCCCTGGGCGCCCTCAACCTCGACAGCCTGCGCGCCGCGCCCCTGCGCACCGATCCCTATCCCTTCGTCATTGCGCATGGCGCGTTGCGGCCAGAGGCGCTGCCGGCACTGCGGCACGACTTTCCGATGCTGCGGCAGACCGGCTTCCATCCGACCGATAGCTTCACGCCGGAAGGTGCCTTCGCCGCGCTGCTGCGCGAGCTGGAGGGCCCCGAGATCGCCGCCACCCTGAGCGAGAAGCTCGGCGTGGATCTTACAGGCCTCCCCCGGCTGATCACCGTGCGCCGGCTTTCCGCCGCGCATGAGGGCCGCATCCATACCGACAGCGCCAGCAAGGTGTGCACGCTGCTGGTCTATCTGCACGAGGGCTGGAGCGCGCCGGAAGGCCGCCTGCGCATCCTGCGCGGCGCGGACAGCTTCGAGGATTACGTCGCCGAGGTCAGCCCGGAGGAGGGCAACATGCTCGCCTTCCTGCGGTCCGACCATTCCTGGCACGGCCACACGCCCTTCGTCGGCGAGCGCCGTGTGGTGCAGGTCGCCTGGCTGCGGGACGCCTCCGAGCTGGAGCGCAAGCGGAAGCGGCACGGGTTGTCCCACTTCCTCCGCCGCCTCACCGGACGCGAGCAGCGGCACTGAGCGGCCGCGCCACAGCATGAGGGTCGCGCATGTCCTGGGCAGCGCCGGGCTGGGCGGTGCCGAGGGCTTCTTCGAGCGGCTCTGCATCGCCCAGGCTGCGGCCGGCGAGCACATCCTGCCGGTGATCCGCCGCGAGCCGGGCCGCGCCGCCCGGCTGCGCGCGGGGGGGCTGGAGCCGGTGGAGCTGGGCTTCGGCGGCTATCTCGACCTGCGCACCGGGCCGAGGCTGGAGCGCCTGCTGCGGGAATTCCGGCCGGATGTGGTGGTCGCCTGGCAGAACCGCGCCAACCGCTTCGTGCCGCGCGGACGGCTGATGGGAGGGCCATGGCCGCTGGCCGGCCGCCTCGGCGGCTATTACGACCTGCGCTACTACCGCCGCTGCGACCATATCCTCGGCAACACGCAGGGGCTGCGGAACTGGTTCCTGCAGGAAGGCTGGCCGCCAGAGCGGGCGCATGCCCTGCCCAATTTCGTGCCCGACCTGGCTGGCGCCATCCCTGCCATGCTGCCGGCCCCGGCTGGCGTGACGCGCCTGCTGGCCATGGGCCGGCTGCATCCCAACAAGGGCTTCGACACGCTTCTGCGGGCGCTGGCGCAACTGCCCGGCATGCATCTCTCACTCGCCGGAGACGGCCCGGAGCGGGCGGCCCTGGAGGGGCTGGCGCGCGAGCTGGGGGTGGCGGACCGTGTGGCCCTGCTGGGCTGGCGCGAGGATGCCGGCGCCCTGCTGGCGGGCTGCGACCTCTTCGTCTGCCCGAGCCGCCATGAGCCGCTCGGCAATGTGGTGCTGGAGGCCTGGTCGGCGGGGCGCCCGGTGATCGCGGGCGATGCGGCCGGGCCGGTCGAGCTGATTACGCCGGACGTCAGTGGCCTGCTGGTGCCGCGGGAGGATGCGGCGGCGCTGGCGCAGGCCATCGCCGCGCTCGCCGCGCAACCGGAACGCGCCGCGACGCTCGCGGCGGCGGGGCGTGCCGCTTATGAGCGCGACTACGCGGAAGCGCCGGTGCTGGCGCGCTGGCGGGCCTTCCTGGAGGCGGTGGCGGGCTCGGAGCCGGTTGGGCGCGCGGCCTGAAGGGCGGGACGGCCGGCTGCTATGGGATGAGGAGGGCCATCCATGGTGGAACTGATCCGCATCGGCCAGCTTGAGATCCGGTTCCTGCAGACGAAGGAGCAGACCCGCGGCGCGCTCGACATGTTCGAGTTCGCCGTGCCGGCGAAGGCCAGGGTTCCGGTGGCGCATTACCACCGCGACTATGACGAGATGATCTACGGCCTTTCCGGCGTGCTGACCTGGAGGCTGGATGGCGCGCGGCACGAGGTCGGCCCAGGCGAAACCCTCTTCATCCCGCGCGGGGCGGTGCACCACTTCGCCAATCTGCACGAGGAGACCGCCCTTGCCCTGGCGGTGCTGACGCCGGGATTGGTCGGGCCCGCCTATTTCCGCGAACTGGCCACGCTGATCGCACCGGGCGTGCCGCCCGAGCCGGCGCGGGTGCGCGAGGTGATGCTGCGGCACGGCCTCGTGCCGGTGCCCGACTGAGCCCCCGTTTCCACAAATGCGGCGGCCTGGGGGAACTCAGTTCCCCCAGCGGGGTCCAGGGGCAGCGCCCCTGGTTCTTCTCTTACAGCCCAGCGATGACCGCTTCCGCCACGCGGCCGACCTGCTCCTCATCGAGATAGGGATGCATCGGAAGGGCCAGGATGCGCTGACAGACATTCTCGCTGACCGACAGCGGCGGCGCCTGCCGAAGCCCGGCGGCGTGCGCGGCGGCATAGGCGGGCTGATGGTGCAGCGGCTTCGGGTAGTAGATGGCGCTGGGCACGCCGCGCGCCTGCATCGCCGCCTGCACGCGGCTGCGCGTTTCCGCATCCGGCAGCAGGATGGAATAGAGCCCCCAGGCGCTCTCCGCGCCCGCCTGCACGCCCGGCACGACGACATGCTTCGCCAGCCGCGCGGCATACCAGCCGGCGATGCGGGTGCGGGCCTTCAGCTCCTCCTCCAGCAGCGGCAGCTTGCAGAGCAGGATGGCGGCCTGGATGGTGTCCAGCCGGCCGTTCATGCCGGTGCGCTCCACCTCGTAGCGGGTCTTGCCCTCGCCATGGGTGCGCAGCGAGCGGTAGAGCTCGGCGCGGGCGGCGTCGTTGGTCAGGATGGCGCCGCCGTCGCCGTAGCAGCCGAGCGTCTTGGTCGGGTAGAAGCTGAGGGCGGTGGCATCGGCCCAGCCGCCGAGGCGCTTGCCGTCCAGCGCGCCGCCGAAGGCCTGGGCGGCGTCGTCCAGGGCGAACATGCCCTCGGCGCGGCAGATCTTCTCCAGTTCCGGCCAGTCGGCGGGGCGGCCGAAGAGATCGACGCCGACCACGGCGCGCGGGCGCAGGCGGCCCTCCTCCTTCACCAGCGCGATGCGCCGCTTCAGATCCTCAAGGTCGATGTTGAAGCTGTCCTCGGCGATGTCCACGAAGACCGGCGTGGCGCCGAGCACCAGCGGCACCTCGGCGGTGGCGGTATAGGTGAAGGCAGGCAGGAAGACGGCGTCGCCCGGGCCGATATTCTCGGCCATCATGGCGATCTGCAGCGCATCGGTGCCGGAGGAGACGCCGACCGCGTGCGCCACGCCGGCGAATTCGGCCAGCTTCGCCTCCAGCTCGCGCACGTCCGGACCGTTGATGAAGGCGCCGCTGTCCAGGATGGCGGCGATGCGGCGGTCGATCTCGGGACGGATCAGCGCCTGCTGCGCCTTCATGTCGAACAGGGAGATCGGGCGCGGGGAAGTCTCGGCAGTCATCAGCGGATCGCTCCGTCAGTGCGGCCCGGGCGCGGGGCTCAGGCCTGGATGACGGGGTGATAGGCCGGTTCCGCCGGACGTGGGAAATCACCGCGCGTTTCAAAGGGCAACGCGAGGCCGGTTTCCACCGCCGCATCGGGGTAGACGCCACGGGTGTCCACGATGAGGCGGGCGTGGTGGCGCAGGGCCGTGAAGTCGATCCCCGGCTGCGGCGTGACGATCAGCACGGCATCCTGGGCGGCGACGAAGGCGGGATCGAGTGGCTGGCTCTCCAGTCCCGGTGCACCATGGGCTGCGGCGAGGCGCGGCACCAGTGGATCGTGATAGGCCGCCTGCACGCTGCGCCCGGCGAGCAGGCGGAGGATCTCCAGCGCGGGGCTCTCGCGCGTGTCGGCCACGCCGGGCTTGTAGGCGAGGCCGATCAGCAGGACGCGGGCGCCGCGCAGCGGCGTGCCGCGGGCATCCAGCGCATCGCGCAGCCGGCTGAGGACATAAGCGGGCATGGCATCGTTCACCCGCCCGGCAAGCTCCACGAAGTCGCTCGGCACGCCCAGCTCGCGCGCCTTCCAGGCGAGGTAATAGGGATCGACCGGGATGCAGTGGCCGCCGAGGCCGGGGCCGGGCCGGAAGGGCATGAAGCCGAAGGGCTTGGTGGCGGCGGCATCGATCACCTCCTGCACATCCAGCCCGAGGGCGTGGCTGATCCGCTTCAGCTCGTTGACCAGGCCGATGTTCACGGCACGGAAGACGTTCTCGTAGAGCTTCACCAGCTCGGCGGCGCGCAGCGAGGAGACCGGCACCAGCGCGCCCGCCGCCGCGCCGTAGAGTGCCTTGCCCACCGCCAGGCAGGCGGGGGTGGCGCCGGCCACCAGCTTGGGCACGCGGCCCACCGTGCCCTTGGGGTTGCCAGGGTCCTCCCGCTCGGGGCTGTAGATGGCGAAGGCGTCCTTCCCCACCGTCAGGCCGGCGGTGGCCAGGGCAGGGAGGACGAACTCCTCGGTGGTGCCGGGATAGGTGGTGCTCTCCAGTGCGATGGCCTGGCCATGGCGGAGATGCGGCGCGAGCGCCGAGAGCGCCGCCCGCACGGCACCCAGCTCCGGCTCCTTGTGCGGTCCGAGCGGCGTCGGCACGCAGATGATCAGCGCATCGCAGCCGCGCGCCGCGGCCATGTCCGTGTAGGCCAGCAGGCCGGCGGCGGCGACGCGGGCATCGGTGATGCCGTGCAACGGGCTGCGGCCGGCGGCGATGGCCTCGGCCTTGGCCGGGTCGGTGTCGAAGCCGGTGACGGGGAAGCCCAGCTCGGCGAAGCGCAGCGCCAGCGGCAGGCCGACATAGCCGAGCCCGACCACGCCGATGCGGGCGGTGCGGGCCTCCAGCCGCGTCACCAGCTCGGCGGCGGGATCATCCGGCAGGCGCATGGCCTCGGCGGCCTGCCGCAGGAGGTCCAGCGAATCCGACCGGCCTGGCATGAGGCCTTGGAGGGTGGCGGCGGAATCGCTGGAGAGGGTCATGCCTGGGCTGCGGGGGCTGTGCCGGGGTTGTGGTCGAATTCGGGGACCAGCCGGGCGAGCTGGACCAGCGCCGCCTCGGCATTGCCGCCGCGCGCGGCGGCGGCAATCTCGTCGATGGCGCGGCCGACCAGCGCGGCATCGGCGGTGCGGGGGGTGGCGACCAGCAGGCCAGGGAACTGCGTCGGGCGCGGCGGCTCCTGGCCGTGGAACAGCTCCTCGTAGAGCTTCTCGCCCGGGCGCAGGCCGGTGAAGCGGATCTCGACATCCTCGTCCGGCCGCAGCCCGGCGAGGCGGATCATCCGGCGCGCCATGTCCACGATCTTCACCGGCTTGCCCATGTCGAGCACGAAGATGCCGCCATCGGCCAACTCCCTCGGCTGGTCCTGCCGCTCCCCGGCGCCCGACGCGCCGGCGGCGCGGAAATCCTCCGCGTCGGCCACGCCGACGACGCTGGCCTGGAGCACCAGCCCGACCGCCTCGCGCACCGTCATGAAGTAGCGGCGCATGTCGGGATGGGTGACGGTGAGCGGCCCGCCGCGCTCCAGCTGGCGCCGGAACAGCGGCACCACCGAGCCGGTGGAGCCGAGCACATTGCCGAAGCGGACGGTGACGCAGCGCATGCCGCCGCGCTCACCGTGGCGCGCCTGCATGTCGAGCGCCTGGCAGTACATCTCGGCCAGCCGCTTGCTGGCGCCCATGACGCTGGTCGGGTTCACCGCCTTGTCGGTGGAGATGAAGACCATGGCCCGGCAGCCCACCGCGCGCGCGGCATCGGCGACGACGCGGGTGCCGAGGGCATTGGTCAGCAGCCCCTCCAGCGGGTCGTTCTCCACCATCGGCACGTGCTTCAGCGCGGCAGCGTGGAAGACCAGCTCGGGCCGCTCGGTCTCCATCACGCGGGCGATGCGGGCGGTATCGCGCACATCGGCCAGCACGGCGCGGCGCGGCACGCCGGGATGGTTCTCGGCCAGTTCCAGGTCGATCCCGTAGAGGGCGAACTCGCCATGGTCGAGCAGGATGAGCTGCGCCGGGCCGAGGGCGGCCACCTGCCGCGCCAGCTCGCCGCCGATGGTGCCGCCGGCGCCGGTGACCAGCACGCGGCGGCCCTGCACCAGCCGCGCCATGCCCTCGCGGTCGAGCGGCACCTGCGGGCGGTCGAGCAGCTCCTCGATGGCGACGGGGCGCAGGTCGAAGCGGCGGACCACGGTGGCGTCGCGCCGGGCGGGGTCGAGCGCGGTCAGGCGCGGGGCGCGCTTCACCGGCACGCCGTGGCGGTCGGCCGCGTCCAGCAGCTCCTCCAGCGCCGGTCCTTGCAGGTCGGGGTCGGCGAGGACGATGGCGCCGGGCAGGCGCAGCTCGGCGCGCAGGCGGTCGAGCACCTCGCCCGCCTCCTCCAGCCCGCCGAGGATGGGATGGCCATGAATGCGGCGGCCGGCGGCGCGCGGCCGGCGGGCCAGGATGCCGATGACGCGGTAGCCTGGCGCGCGCTGCTGCAGCAGGGCCCGGATGAAGAGGTCGGCGGCGTCGCCGGTGCCGACCAGCAGCACCGGCTGGGCCGGCGCCTCGCTGATCGGGCCGACGCGGTGCACCTGCTTCAGCGGCGCCAGGATGCGCGGCGCGAGCAGCAGAGCGGAGAGGGTGCCGGCATGGATCAGCGGGAAGGCGGGGTTGCCTGGCGCCCAGCCATTGCTCGCGTAGAGGCCAAGGGCGAAGAGCATGGCGCCGCCGATGCCGGCGCCGACCACCGCGACGAGATCCTTCAGCCCGGCGAAGCGCCAGTATTGCTGCGGCAGCCGCACCGGCACGCCGGCCAGCAGCAGCGCCACCACCGCCCCCGGTAGCGCGGCCAGCCACCAGAGTGCCGGCGGCGGCCAGGCGCCGGGCGCGGCCATCCAGACGGCGAGCGGCAGGGCAAGGGCGGCCAGCAGCGAATCGAGGCCAAGGTTCAGCAGGATGCGGGGGAGGGCCATGATTGCCGCGTATAGGCGCCGCACCGCCGGGGGTGAAGGATTGCCGCGCGGCCTCCCGTTCCGCAGAGTGAGGCCGCCGGTCATTTCGTCGCGCGTGGCAGGGGGGCGAGGCGATCGTACAGGCCGACCAGCCGCTCCGCCTCGGCCGCCCAGCCGAAGCGGCCGAGCGCGGCGGCGCGGCCACGGGCGCCCAGCCCGGCCCGGCGGGCGGGATCGGCGAGGCTGGCCACGGCGGCGGCGATGGCCGCGGGGGCGGCGGTATCCACCAGCAGGCCGCAGCCGGCTTCGCGGATCACGGCCGCGACCTCCTCGGCGAAGGCGGGGGCGATCACCGGCAGGCCGGCCAGCATGCAGTCGAACAGCTTGTGCGGCAGGGCGAGGCGGTGGTTCTCCACCCCGGGCTGGAACAAAACCAGGCCGATATCGGCGCGCGCGGCCTGCGCCAGGGCCTCGGCATGCGGCATCCAGCCATGCTGCGCCACGGCTCCGGCCAGGCCAAGCGCGGCGGCGCGGGCGGCGAAATCGGGGCCGGAACCATCGGTGAAGCGGCCGACGAGGCTGAGCCGCGTGCCCTCGGGGCAGAGCGCCAGCGCATCGAGCATCTCCATCGCGCCGCGCGTGCGGCCGAGCGCGCCGAGATGCACCAGGGTCAGCGGCCCTGGCTGATGCGCGCGCGGGGTGACGGGGGTGGCGGTGGCGTAGTTGCGCACCGGCACAATGCGCTCAGGGGTGGCGAAGTCGCCATCCAGCCCGTCCTTGGCCACCACCACGGCATCGGCGCGCAGGGCCATGCGGCGGCAGGCCCAGCGGATGGCGGCGCGGCCGAGCGGGCGCAGCGGTGCCGGCAGGCGGGGATCGAGCCGCGAGGGATAGTGCTCGTGCACGTCCAGCACCACGCGGGCGCCGCTGCGGCGGGCTGCGAGTAGCGCGGCCAGCCAGGCATCGGGCTCGCTGGCATGCAGCACGGCGGCGCCGCTGGCCGCCGCCAGCCGGGCGAGCGCCGGAATGTTGGCGAGCCGCCCGCGCCAGCCGCCGGCGCGGCGATAGGTGCGGATGGCGACGCCCTCATGCATCGCCGGCGCCTCGGGACCGCCGGGGCAGAGATGCAGCACGCGCCAGCCGGCCGCCGCCAGGGCGGCGCCCTCCTTGCCGACGACGCGCACGTCGGTGGGCGGGTGCGCCGCCGAGAGCAGGCAGGCCAGCGGCGGCTCGGCGGGTGTGAAGGCGGCGGGCTGACGCAGCAGGGTGGAGCCGTCGGGCATCAGGCGGCGCTCCGGGCGGGGGAGGGGGCCAGCACCTCCCGCAGATGCGCCACCATGCGGGCGCCGGCTTTGCCGTCCCAGAGCGGGATCGGCCGGGCGGTGGGCCAGCCGCCGGCCAGGACCTCGGACACGGCGGACTCCAGCGCTGCGGGAGCGACCAGGCGATTGGCGCCGGACTCCAGCGTCACCGGGCGCTCGGTGGAGGGGCGCAGGGTAAGGCAGGGGCGGTCCAGCACGGCGGCCTCCTCCTGCACCCCGCCGCTGTCGGTGGCGACGAGGCGGGCGCGGGCGAGCAGGCCCAGGAAGTCAAGATAGCCGAGCGGCGGCAGGATCCGGACACCCGGCGGCGGCACCAGGCCGAACGCGCGCAGGCGGGCGGCGGTGCGCGGGTGCAGCGGCCAGGCCAGCGGCAGGCGCGCGGCGGCCTTGCCCAGCGCCGCCAGCAGCGTGGCGAGGCTGGCCGGATCGTCCACATTGGCCGGGCGGTGCAGGGTGACGAGGCCATAGCCGGACGGTGCCAGCCCCTCCGGCAACGGATGGGCCAGGGCGGCGGGCAGGCGGGCCAGCAGCGTGTCGATCATCGCGTTGCCGACGGCGCGCACCGCCTCCGGCGCATGGCCCTCGGCGAGCAGGCGGGTGGCGGTGGTTTGGTCTGGCGCCCAGAGCAGGTCGCTGATGGCGTCCACCGCGCGGCGGTTGATCTCCTCGGGCATCTCGCGGTCGCCGCAGCGCAGCCCGGCCTCCAGATGCGCCACGGGAATGCCGAGCTTGCGCGCCGCCAGGGCCGCGGCGAGCGTGCCGTCCACGTCGCCAGCCACCACCACGAGGGCCGGACGGCGCGCCGCCCAGAGCTCGGCGCAGGCCATCATGGTGCGGCCGGTGAAGGCGGCATGGCCGCCCCCCGCCGCGACGCCAAGGGAAATCTCCGGCTTGGGGAGCCCGAGATCGGCCAGGTGGGCGCCGAACATCGCAGGGTCGGCGTGCTGGCCGGTGTGCAGCAGCACGGGGCGGCAGAAGGGCGGCGCGGCGGCGAGGGCGTGCCACAGTGCCGCCAGCTTGGGCAGGTTGGGCCGCGCCGCCGCCACCAGATGCAGCGCGGGAAGGGCGTCGGCGGGGCTCATGCGGCGGCCAGCAGGCCAACCGGCACCGTCTCGGTGGCGGATTCCACCACCGCGATGAATTGGCTGGCGAGCAGCCGCCGGTCCCAGCGGCGCATCGCCTGCTCCCGTGCCGCACGGCCCATGGCGCCACGCTGCAGGGGGGTGTCCGCCATCTTCTGCAGCGCCTCGGCCAGGGCGGTGGCGTCGCCGGGCGGGGTGACGATGCCGCAGGGCCCCTCGGCCAGCAGGCGGGCGGCCCGGCCGGGCAGGTTGGAGACCACCGGCAGGCCGGCGGCCAGGTAGTCCATCAGCTTGTTCGGCGCCGTCAGCTCGGCGAATTCCGGCACCGGGGCGAGGCATTGCAGCCCGACCTGGGACCCGGCGAGCAAGCTGGCGAGCTTCCGCTTCGGCAGCGGCGGCAGGAAGCTGACATTGTGCAGGCCACGCGCCGCGGCCTCGCTGCGCAGGCGCTGCTTCTCGCTGCCCTCGCCGACGAGCAGCAGGCGGATGCGGTGCTCGTTGGCGGCGCGCAGCACGGCGGCGGCGTCGAGCAACTGGTCCAGCCCGTTGGCGCGGCCATGCGCCCCGGCATAGACGGCCAGCATCTCCCAGGGCGCCGCCTCGGGCGGGCGCCAGGGGGAGACCTGCGGGCCGAACAGGTCGAGGTCGCAGCCATTGGGCACCACATGCACCCGCTCCTGCGGCGTGCCGCGGGCCAGGGCGGTGGCGGCCATGCCCTCGCTGAGCGCCACCACCGCGCTGGCTTGGCGGCAGGCGGCATTGGCCATGGCCTCCATCCCCGCCAGCGCCCATCCGGGCACGCCGCCCATCGCGCGGGGGAGTTCCGGCCAGGGGTCGCGCATCTCGTAGATGAAGGGCGTCCCCTTCAGGCGCCGCGCCAGCAGCGCTGGCAAGGTGACGGTGAGCGGCGTCGAGCTGGCGATCACCAGGTCCCAGTCCTCGGCCAGTGCCAGCCGGCCGGCGCGGGCGGCGTAGCGGGCGAAGGCGAGGCTGCGGGCACCGAAGCCCTGGGCATTGCCGCAGGGGATGTCGAATTCGACGATCCGCAGACCGCGCAGCCGGCCCTCGCGCCGGCCGGAATGGAACTCGCCGGTGAGGCCGGTGGCGGCGCCCTCGTAGCGGCCGCAGGCCATGGTCACCTGATGGCCGCGCGCCAGCAGGGCGGTGGCAAAGGCGTGGCTGCGCGTCGCGGTGGCGCCGTTCGGGGCGGAATAGTGCTGGTGCAGGTAGAGGATGCGCATCGGCCTCAGCCCTTGCAGCAGCCGCGGATGACGGCGATGACGCGCTCCTGCTCCTCGGCGGTCATGGCGCCGCTGGGCAGGCAGAGGCCGTGCTCGAAGAACTGCCCGGAGAGCCCGCCGCCATGGAAGCGGGCGCCGCGGAAGGCGGGCTGCATGTGCAGCGGCTTCCAGACCGGGCGGCTCTCGATATTGGCGGCGTCCAGCGCGCGGCGCACCGCCTCGCGCGTGCTGCCGAAGGCCTTCGGGTCGATCAGGATGACGGAGAGCCAGCGGGTGGCGCGGGCCCAGGCCGGCTCCGGCATGAAGCCGATGCCGGGCAGGTTGCCGAGGCCCTCGACATAGCGCTCGAAGACCTGCCGGCGCTCGGCCACGCGGGCCGCCAGGGCGCCGATCTGCGCCAGCCCGACCGCGGCCAGCACAGAGGAGAGGCCGTAGGAATAGCCGGTCGTCTCGTGCTGGTAGTGCGGCGCCGCCTCCTTGGCCTGGCTGGCCAGGTGGCGGGCGCGGGCGATCAGCGCCGGCTCGTCCGAGACCAGGGCGCCGCCCCCGCCGGCGGTGATGATCTTGTTGCCGTTGAAGGAGAAGGCGGCGAGCGCGGCGCCGCTGCCCACCGGGCGGTCGCGATAGCGGGCGCCCATCGCCTCGGCGCTGTCGCACAGCACCGGCACGCCCCAGCGGCCGCAGAGCGCGAGGATGGCGTCCAGGTCGCAGGGCTGGCCGTAGAGATCCACCGGCACCACGGCGCGCGGCAGCTTGCCGCGTTGCGCGGCGCGCTGCAGGGCGCTCTCCAGCACGTTGGGATCCATCGTCCAGCTTTCCGCCGCGACGTCGAGGAAGCGCGGCCTGGCGCCCATCTGCACGGCGGGCGCGATGGTGGCGACGAAGGTCAGGCTCTGCGTCCAGACCTCGTCGCCCCGCTCGACGCCGAGCACGCGGTAGGCGAGATGCAGCGCCGCCGTGCCGGAGGCGACGGCGGCGACATGGCCGAAGCCGGTTGCCTCGCCGATCGCCTGCTCGAAGGATTCCGGCACTGGGCCGGCGGGCGCGATCCAGCCATCCGTCAGCGTGCGGCTTAGGACGGCGAGCTCACCGCCCACCAGGCTGGGCGGGGACAGCAGAAGGCGGGTCCGCGGTGCGCGGGCGGGCATGCCGCGGCTGGGGAAGAACAGAACACCGCGCGGGCGCGAGGGGGCATCTTCTTCTGCCTGGAGATGGATCGCAGCCATGGGCCCACTCACAATTTTGTGATGGTATAGCGAAACAGGTTCGGCGCTCCGTTGCAAGGAAGAAAACAACCTTGGGTATTAAAGCTATGTTGGAAATATCACCTATTCGGAAGGTGAAGCCGCATCGAAACGAGGCATGGTGGCATGGCCGGGGGCGTGGACTCCCTTGCCCCGCAGCAGAATCCCCAGCGTGCCGAGCATCGCCCCCAGGTCCGCGCCAAGAGTGACCCGGGTGGCGTAGCGCGCATCCAGCTCCAGCCGTTCGTCCCAGGGCAGGGCGTTGCGGCCGGCGGCCTGCGCCACTCCGGCCAGCCCCGGCCTGACCCGCAGCCGCAGCCGCTGCCGCACGGTGTAGCGGGGCGTATAGGCGGCGGGCAGCGGCCGCGGGCCGACCAGGCTCATCTCGCCCCGCAGCACGTTGAGCAACTGCGGCAGCTCGTCCAGCGCGCTGGCGCGGAGGTGGCGGCCGAAGGGCGTCAGCCGCGCGGCGTCATCGCCCGGCCCATCCCGCATCGAGCGGAACTTCAGCAGGGTGAAGGGCACCCCGTCCCGCCCGGCGCGCTCCTGCCGGAACAGCACCGGCCGGCCCAGCGCCTGCCGCACCGCCAGCGCCGTGCCCACGAGCAGCGGCGAGAGCAGCAGCAGGCCGAGGCCGGCGCCCAGGATGTCGAGGCCACGCTTGCCCCATCGTTCGTAAGCTCCCCGTTCAGGCACGGCGCGCCACCACTCCTAGAGAAAGCGCCAGACCCAGGGCGAACCAGACCATCCGGTTACCAAGGTCGGTCGAAACCATCGCCGCCAGCCCCACCGGCAGCACCAGGGCGGCGATCCGCGCCACCCGCTCCGGCGCTGCGTGGCGGGCGCGCAGCAGCAGCAGCGCCGCCGCGCCGCCGAAGCAGAGCAGCCAGAACAGCAGCCCGGGCAGCCCGCCTTCCGCGAAGGCCTCCAGCAGGTGGTTGTGCGGATAGAGGCCGCGCCGCTCGCCATAGCCGGCCGCCAGGGTGAAGCCGCCGGTGCCGAGGCCCCAGGGCAGGGTCGCGCCGCCCCAGTCCAGCGCAGCGCGCCACAGTGCTGGGCGGGCGGAGGCTTCCAGCCCTCCCTCGGTGAAGCGCTCCAGCGTGCGGAGCCCATCCAGCGCCTGAACCTTGAGAAGCAGCAGGCCGAAGGCGGCGGCGCCGGCCACCGCCGCGCCGCCGGCCCAGCGCAGCGCCGCGCGCGGGCAGCCGGCCGACCAGCAGCGCAGCGCCGGCGTCAGCAGCACCGAAAGCCCCAGCGCGATCAGCCCCATGCGGCCGCCTGGCAGCAGCGCCGCCGCGGCAAGGGCCAGTGTGTAGGCGGTCCAGAAGAGCCGCTCCTTCCAGCCCGCCGCCTCGACCAGCCGCACCGCGCCCAGCCCGGCGGCGCAGGCGATGGCGAGGCCGGCGAGCTGGTACTGCACGCGCAACAGGTCCGGATTGGCGCCCACCGCGCCCCCCAGCACCACCTGCCCGGTGGCCAGCCCCACCGCGACGGAGACCGCGACCAACGGCCCGGCCAGCAGCGTGGCACCGACGAAGAGCCGCCGCGCCGCCGTATCGGCGCCCACGGCCAGGCCCCCGAGCAGCATCAGCGGCCCCAGCAGTACCACTTCCGGCAGTTTGGCGGCCAGGATCACGCTGCTGCGGCTCCAGCCGCCGGCCAGCACCAGCCAGAGCCAGAGCAGCGCGGCTCCGGCCAGCGGCGGCGCCAGCAGCCCGTGCAGCCACCAGCGGCGGGTCAGCAGCAGCAAGGCGAGCAGCGGCAGCAGCAGCGCGCCGGCGAGCAGCGTCAGGTCGAGCGGCAGGACGGCGGCGAGCGGGGTGGATTTCAGCGCACCGGCGAAGTGCAGCCCCGCCGCCGCCAGCCCCGCCAGCGCGCCGAGCGCGGCGGTGTCGATGCGGAGCGCCCGCCAGCTCACTGCCGCGGGCTCCCGCGCAGCAGCACCCAGCAGGCCGCGAGGAACAGGCAGGCCAGCGGTGCCGCCACGACGAGCAGCGCCAGCAGCAGCGGCCGGTTGGGCAGGGAGGGGTGCAGTTCCACACCAGGGCCGGAGACCAGCCGCGCCGCCACCACCTGGTCCGCCGAAAGCACCAGCGCCGCCCGCTGGTGCTGCGCCAGCAGCTCGAAGAGCGGCGTGCGCAGATAGATGTCGCGCTCTTGCGCCAGCCGCGCCTCCAGCGCGGCGATGCGGCGACGGGTGAGGGCCAGCAGGTCCTCCCGCACCCGTGCCTCGGCGAAGGCATGCAGCCGGGCCAGGGCGTCGAGCGCCGCCTCGCGGCGAGGATGCGCCAGTTCCAGCGTCCAGGTGACCGAGGCGAGGGACTGGGTGACCGAAAGGTTGCGCTCCAGCCAGCGCTGCGCATCGTCCAGATCGGGCGAGCGGTCGAGGTCGAGCAGCCGGCGCAGCGGAGCCAGCGGGCTGGCGGCCTTCGAGGCGGCGAGATCGGCCAGCAGGCTGGTGTCACGCACCAGCATGGCGGCCGCCTCCGGGCTGCGCAGCGCTGAGAGATAGACCGCATAGTTGCCGCCTGGCCGGGTGTCGAGCAGGTTGCCGGGTGACAGGGCGCTGGCCGAGATCAGGCTGGAAGCGGCGATGCCGGTGGTCTCGGCCGGCGCCACCACCGCCTCGGCCACATAGGTGCGCGGCAGGGAGAGGATCACCGCGCCGCCGGTGCCGAGCAGCAGCAGAACCGCCAGCAGCAGCCAACGCCAGAGCGCCACGATGCCTCTCAGCAGCTGGTCGAGCGGCATGACGGCCCTCCTCGCACCTTCATGGCAGCAGGACCCGCGTGACGATGCGGGAGACGGGCGCGGCAGCGCGGGCCACCAGCACGCGGCAGGGCCGCACCACGCCATAGGCGGGGCTCTCCCAGCCCTCCTCCAGCGAGAGCCGCAATGGCGCGTCGCCCTGCAGGCGCAACTGGGCTGGGCCTTCCACCCCGTCGGCCAGCAGCCGCCACTCGCCGGGGCCGAGTCGCCAGCGCAGCGCCAGGGTCTGGAAGGGACCAGCGACCTCGTCGGTGATGGTCCAGCGGCGGCCTTCCGGCACCACGCGGCGCGCATGGCGGTTGCCCCGGGCGTCACGCAGGGCGGCGCCCTGCGGAAGGGATGCGAGGCGCGGCCAGCGGGCCAGCAGGAAGCGGGAGAGGCGCGGCATCGGCTCCCGCTCGTCGAACAGGATGGTGTTGTGGGCGCGGGTGGTGGGGAAGTAGTCGAGCCACCAGCGCTCGGTGGGGGGCGGGTTGTAGGCGCCCGTGCCGGCATCGCTCAGCACGGGCTGCACGCCGTCCCAGAGGTCGAGATGCAGCAGGTCCGCCTGGCCGGGCCGGAAGCGCAGCGGGCCGGTGCGCAGCAGGGCGCGCGCGCCCGCCGCCTCCCAGCCGCGCGTGCCGCTGGCGATCCAGCTGATGGGGCGCGGGGCGACCGGCGATTCGGGCAACTCCAGCCAGCAGCAGCCCGGCTCCTCCGGGAAGCCGGCGGAGGCACCGGCGAAGAGACGCATGGCCCGCTCGGCGCTGCCGCGCGCATCGGCCGGGCCGCCGAGGGCGAGGTCGGCGAAGGCGGAGCCATCCTGGTGGCCGAGCGCCGGCATGCCGCCATCGGGCGCCACCAGCCGGGCCAGCCATTGCGCCGCCGCGGCGGCCCGTGCGGCGAAGGGGGCAGGCAGGGGCGGCTGGCCGAGCCGGCGGCGTAGCAGCTCGACCACGGAGAGCGTGTCCAGCAGCAGCCGGTGATAGCCTGTGGAAACCTGCGCAAAGCCGCCATCCGGCGCCACCAGCCGGCGCAGCGCGGCGGCCAGCGCGGCGGCGGCGCGGCGGGCGAGGGCGGCATCCTCCAGCAGCCAGCCGCAGGCCAGCAGCCCGGCGGGCTCGCTGATGCTGTGGTTGTTGTCCTGCGCGCAGGCATAGGCGCTGGTGGCGGCGATTCGGCGGGCATGCACTTGAAGGAAGGCTCGGGTGGCCTCCGGCAGGTTGCGCTCGCGGTCGGCCAGCAGCAGGGCCAGGGCCATGTGCAGCACCCTCAGGGCCGCCTCCTGACCGCAGGCCCAGTTCGGCCCCTGAAAGGGGGAATTGGCGGCACACCAGGCGGCGAGTCGCGCCTCCGCCACGGCCTGATGGCCCTCCTCCGGCCAGAGACGCGCCGCCTGCACCAGCAGCGGCAGCCAGGCAAGCCGGTTGGCCTCCCAGACGGGGCGCACATCGCCCGGGCGGAAAAGGTCGAGCCCGAGGGCCGGCGCCTCCGCCGCGAAGGGGCCGTGCCAGATGGGCGGCGGCAGGGCAGCAAGGGCCGTGCGCAGCCTCTCCAACGCATTGGCGCACAGGGCAGGAGGCGGCGGGAGGGGAGCCGGTCCCAGGAGGCCGGACATGGTGGCCGGCCAGCCACCATGGCGCAGGCGGCGCTGTGGCAGCCCGGCGCGCTGCCGTGCCCGGTGCCAGCCATAGAGTGCCAGCGCACGAGGGCCGAGCCGCCAGGCCACGTCGGCCAGCAGCATCGTTCGCGCCAGACCGGCTTTGCGCGCTTGGATCGACATCACGAAACTGTTATAGCAAGAATAATACTTTTGCGAGCAGGCAGAACGCCAGCTCCCGTTGAAGGTGGTGCCGGGCCGTGCGTGACCCCCTCCCCCTCGCTTTCCGGTTGCTGCGGTCCATGGCTCTTCGTCATGCGGGACTGGCGCTGGGAGCGGGATCGCTCCTCACGGTGCAGATCCTTCCCGCCCTGGCGCAGCCTGGCCCGCCCGGCGGGCAGGTGCCCAGCCCGCTGCTCTCGCCACCCTCCCTGCCTTCGACCCTGCCGGGCGGCATGCCGCTGCCCAGCCTGCCACCCGCCCTGCAGCAGGACATCCTGCAGCGCATCCTCGATGCATCCGGCGGCAGCCTCGCCCCCCCGACCGTGCCGACGCCGTCCGCCGCACTTTCCCTCGTGCCGCCAGCGCCCGCGCATCGTGCCGCACCGCCCCCGGCCTCCTTGCCCGTGGAGCCGCTCTCCCAGGCGGAAGCTTTCTTCGCCGGCCGGCTGGAGGTGCCGCTACGCCAGTTCGGCTACGACACCTTTCGCGACATGGCGGCGATGCCGGCAGCGCCTACCGCCGTCGGCAGCCTGCCCGACAGCTACGTCATCGGGCGGGACGACGAGGTGCTGATCGGCATCCGTGGCCGCACCCGGCAGAACCAGGCGCTGCGTGTCACCCGCGACGGCACGCTGCTGCTGCCCGACCTGCCGCCCTTCATCGCCGCCGGCCGCAGCCTGGGCGAGCTGCGCGCCGACATCCAGGAGCGCGTGGCGCGCGAGCTGGGCGGCTCGGAGGCCTTCGTCTCGATCGGCCAGCTCCGGCAGATCGGCGTCTTCGTCGCGGGTGAGGTGATGAGGCCGGGGTTGCAGGCGCTGCCGGCCCTGGCCTCGGTATTGGACGCGCTGACGCTGGCCGGCGGCGTGAAGAAGACCGGCTCGCTCAGGGCCATTCGCGTGGAAGGGCCGCGCGGCAGCCGTGTCATCGACCTCTATGCGGTAATCGGCAGCGAGCCGGGCCAGCCGGACCTGATGCTGCGCGAGGGCGAGCGCATAGTAGTGCCGCCACTTGGCGCCACGGTGGCGGTGGCCGGCGACGTGACCCGCCCCGGCATCTACGAACTGCCCGCCCGCACGCCCGCCGCCCCGCTGGAGACCTTGCTGCGGCTGGCCGGCGAGGCGCTGCGCCCGGCCGGCAACCGCTTCCTGCTGCATGGCACGGACGCCCAGGGGCGGCGCAGCCTTTCCGAGATCAGCCCCGGCATGCGGCTCCGGCGCGGCGATGCGGTGGTGGTGCAGCCCGGCGCCGACGTGGCGGCGGGGCAGGTGCGGCTGGCCGGGCATGTGGTGGCGCCCCTGCTGCGCGCGGCACGTGGCGCGCGGCTGCGCAGCCTGCTGAATGACCCGCGCATCGTGCGGCCCGACCCCTATGTACGGCTGGGCGTCGTCTGGCGGGTGGACGCGGCCACACGGGTGCGCCGCTTCGAGGCCTTCGATTTCGGGCAGGTGATGCAAGGCAACGCGGACCTGCCGCTGAGCGAGGATGACGAGGTCATCCTGCTCTCCCAGGCGGACGTGCTGTGGCTGGCCAGCCCGCCAGTGCAGCGCGCGCTGCGCGGCGAGGCCACGGCGGGCGCCCCGTTGGCTACCCCCGCGGCGGCCGGCGCCGCGCCTGCCGCGACGGACTGCCCGGCGCTGCAGGCGCTGGCGATCGCCGCCCGCTCCTCCCCGGTGCGATTCGCACATGTGCGCGGCGCCGGCTTCCCCGACCTCGGTACGCCCGCCTGCCCGCAGGTCTTCATGGACTATCCGGCGCTGCTGCCTTTCCTGCTCGACCAGTCCGTGCTGATTTCCGGCGAGGCGCGGCTGCCCGGCCTCTACCCCATCCTGAACGATACCGGGCTGGACCAGGTGCTGGCCGCCGCCGGCGGCGTGACCGACACGGCCGACCTCTCCGCCGTCGAGCTCTCGCGCGAGCCGCTGGAGCAGGCGGGGGCGATTCCGCTCTCCCGCACGCTGCTCGACCTGCGCAGCCGCAACTTCGCCGCCATCCGGCTCTCCCCGCGCGACGGCATCCGCATCCCGCGCGGCTTCGGCGACCGCGATGCCGGGCCAGTAACGCTGGCCGGCGAGTTCCTGCGCCCGGGCATCTACGACATCCGGCGCGGCGAGCGGCTTTCCGAGCTGATCGCGCGGGCCGGCGGGCTTTCGCCGCAGGCCTATCCCTATGGCGCCGTCTTCACCCGCGAGAGCGTGCGGCAGCGGCAGCAGGAAGGTTTTTCCCGCACCGCGCGCGAACTGGAGCAGAGCCTGATCCAGGTGGCGGCGGGGCAGGCGGTGGCGGGCAGCCGCGCCGGCAACATGGACCTGGGCGGCGCCATCACCGCGGGGCGCGAACTGGCCAATGCCCTGCGCGACGCGCGCGCCGCCGGGCGCATGGTGGTGGAGGCCAACCCCGTCATCCTCGCCGCCCGGCCGGAGCTGGACGTGCTGCTGGAGCCGGGCGACCTGATCGCCATCCCCAAGCGGCCCAACGAGGTGACGGTGGTGGGCGCGGTGCTGAACCCGGGCAGCCTGCAGTTCACCTCCGGCTGGAAGGCGAACGACTATGTGCACGCCTCCGGCGGCAGCCAGCGCTTCGCCGACGGTTCGCGCGCCTTCGTGGTGCTGCCCAATGGACAGAGCGTGCCGGCCGGGCTGGGCGCCTGGCAGGCGGGCGGGCCACCGATCCCGCCGGGCAGTCTTGTCGTCGTGCCGCAGGACCCCTCGCCCTACGAGACCTGGGGCTTCGTGCGTGACCTGACGCAGGTGCTCGGGCAGCTCTCGATCAGCGCTGCCGCTTTGTCGGTGATCGCCAAGCAGGTGAACTAGCGCGCCCAGGGAGGGTGCTGCCCTCCCTGCACCGGATGTGGGGGTCCGGGGGCATTCAATGCCCACAGCGGGAGGTGTCCGGAGAGGGCAGGATCTCCAGCACGGTTTCGGCCGGGCGGCAGAGCCGCGCGCCGCGCGGCGTCGCCACCAGCGGCCGCTCGATCAGGATCGGGTGCGCCAGCATGGCGTCCAGCAACTGGTCGTCGGTCAGCGCCGGATCGTCGAGCCCCAGCTCGGCATAGGGCGTGCCCTTCTTCCGCAGCACGGCGCGCGGCGTGAGGCCGGCGCGGGCCAGCAGGTCCGTCAGCTCCGCCCGGCTGGGCGGGGTCTTGAGGTACTCGACGACGACCGGCTCCTCGCCGCGCTCGCGGATCAGGGCCAGGGTGTTGCGCGAGGTGCCGCAGGCCGGATTGTGGTAGATGGTGACGGTCATCGGGTGTGCCTCAGGGCCAGTCTCGGTGCAGATGGGCGATGTGGCGGCCGACGGATTCGGTCACCGCCTGCCGGCCGCCCTGCGGGATAACGCGCCCCCAGAAGGCGCCATAGACGGCATCGAAGTCCCAGGCCTCGATGATCTCGCCCATCTGCCGCACGCTGGCCGCGCCGAGCGGGATGAGGTTGGGGTAGCTGCGCATCAACCCGACATGGCGGCGGTCCGGCACCACCTGGAGGATGTCGCCCGAAAGCAGGGCGCCACGCCCTTCCGCCGCCTGGGCCGCGTGCAGCACGGTGCCGCCGGAGAAGTGGCCACCGAGGCGGATCAGCGTCACGCCCGGGGCGATCATGTGCGTCTCGCCCTCCCAGAAGGCGATCTCGGGCCCGGTGTGCATGACCCATTCGCGGTCGGCAGCGTGCAGGTGGATGGGAACGCCGCCGAAGGCGCGGCTCCATTCCAGCATGGTCGTGTAGTAGTGCGGATGGGAGATGGCGATGCCGGCGAGGCCGCCGAGCGCCTGGATGACCCGCACCAGCGTGGAATCCAGGAAGGCGATGCAGTCCCACAGGATGTTGCCGGCCGGGGTGGGCAGCAGCAGGGCGCGCTGGCCGATGGCGAAGTCCGGCGCGCAGCCGATGCCGAGCAGGCCGTGCTCCTCCTTCAGCAGCGCCTTGCGGCTCTGGGACAACTGCTCCAGCGTCGTCCAGTTCTGGCCCGACTCGGGCACGTACTGGCGCTCGTCCTGGCAGATCGGGCAGCAGGGTGGGGGCTGGTCGGCGGGGGGGAACTGGGTTCCGCAGGCGGTGCAGATGAAGGGCGTGGCCATCGCGTGCTCCTCTCCTGACAAAACGGTAAGATCGCGCGGAGGGCGCGCCAAGCCGTCGAGGGCCAGGCCCGCGGCGGCCGGTGCGGATTTTTTGCCGCCGGATGTCACACGGCGCGGGCTTCGTCCGTCCTGGGGGTGTCAATCTGCACAGGAGCATGACGCCATGACCCCCCGGCTCAACCCACACCAGGTCGCCCCCGAGGTGATCCGCCCGATGATAGCGCTGGAGACCACCCTGCAGAAGGCCGGGCTGGAGCGCCCCCTGGTTCACCTGGTGAAGACCCGCGCCTCCCAGATCAACGGATGCGCCTTTTGCCTGCACATGCACACCGCCGAGGCGCGCGCCGATGGCGAGAGCGAGCAGCGGCTCTACCTGCTGGACGCCTGGCGCGAGTCGCCGCTCTACACCCCGCGCGAGCGTGCGGCCCTGGCCTGGACCGAGGCGCTGACCCGGGTGGCGGAAACCCATGCGCCGGATGCCGACTACGAGGCCATGGCGGAGCATTTCTCGCCGCAGGAGCAGGTGGCGCTGACGATGATGATCGGCGCCATCAACACCTGGAACCGGCTGGCGATCGGCTTCCGCTCCGTGCATCCGGTCGAGGCGGCGGCGGCGCATGCCGCCTGAACTGGCCGCCTTCGCCGGACTGCGGCCGCGCCTGTTGCGCCTGGCCTACCGCATGCTTGGCTCGGTGGCCGAGGCGGAGGACGTGGTGCAGGAGACCTGGCTGCGCTGGCAGGGCGCCGAGAAGGAAGGCATCCGCGATCCGGAGGCCTTCCTGATCCGCATCGCCACGCGGCTCTGCCTGGATGCGCTGCGCGCCGCGCGGCGGCGCCGCGAGGACTATGTCGGGCCCTGGCTGCCGGAGCCGCTGGTGGACCCCTTCGCCCCCGCGGAGCCGCCCCTGGCCGACGAATTGACGCTCACCATGATGCTGGTGCTGGAACGCCTCTCCCCCGCCGAGCGCGCCGCCTTCCTGCTGCACGACGTGTTCGGGCTGGACTTCGCCGAGATCGCGCAGAGCCTGGACCGCGAGGAGGCGGCCTGCCGGCAGCTCGCCAGCCGTGCCCGCCGGCAGGTCCAGTCGGCGCGGCCACGTTTCCCGGCGGCGCCGGAGGCGGGAATCCGGCTGGCGGAGGCCTTCTTCGCCGCCTCCCGCAGCGGGGATGCCTCGGCCCTGCGGCAGATGCTGGCGGCCGAGGCGGTGGCGGTGACCGATGGCGGCGGCCGCCGGCGCGCGGCGCTGAACCCGATCCTGGGACCGGATCGCATCATCGCCTTCTTCGCCGGGCTGGCGCGCAAGGGCGTCTTCACCACCGCGCCGCCGCTGCACCTCGGACTGATCGACGGATTGCCGGGCTTCATCACCCGCGAGCCGGATGGGGGAATGCAGGCGACGGCGCTACAGATCGAGAACGACGCGATCGCGGCGATCTACATCCAGCGGAATCCGGACAAGCTGCGGCATCTGTTGCAATAGGGGGGGCATCGGCGGGACGCGGCGTCCGATGCTTGAGGGACAGCGCCGGGGGAGAATGAATTCTCCCCCAGACCCCCTCATCTTTTTTCCATCAGTCTTGTCCCGCTGGAGGCCCGCGCCCGCGCCTCCGCAAGACCGACAGAAAGAAGAGGGGGGGTTCGGGGGAATTCCTTTCCCCGACTTTTTCAATCCGCCTGGGCGACCTGCCCCAGCCGGTAGGGATGCGCAGGATAGGCGCCGATGACGCGCATCTCGCGCGAGAAGTAGGCCAGCTCGCTGAGGGCCCGCTTGAGGGCCGGCTGCTCCGGGTGGCCGTCCACGTCGCAGAGGAACTGGGTGGCGGTGAACTCGCCGTCGAGCATGTAGCTCTCCAGCTTGGTCATGTTCACGCCGTTGGTGGCGAAGCCGCCGAGTGCCTTGTAGAGCGCCGCCGGGATGTTGCGCACCCGGAAGACGAAGGTCGTCACGGTGTTGGGCGCGTCGAGCGGCGGGTAGCTCGGCTCCCGCGCCATCACGTAGAAGCGGGTGGTGTTGTGCGCTGCGTCCTCGACGTTCCGCAGCAGGATCTCCAGCCCGTAGATCTCGCCGGCGAGGGAGGAGGCGATGGCGGCATCCTCCAGGCTCGGCCGCTCGGCCAGCAGCTTGGCGGCGCCGGCCGTGTCGGCCTCGATCACCGGCTCCAGCCGGCGCTCGCGCAGCAGGTTCAGCACCTGGCCGAGCGCGACGGGATGGCTGTGGGCGCGCTTCAGCCCTTCCAGCGTGGCGCCCTTATGGGCCAGCAGGCAGTGCTCGACGCGCTGGTAGTGCTCGCCCACCACGAAGAGGCCGGAATCGGGCAGCATGCGGTGGATGTCGGGGACACGGCCGGCCAGCGAGTTCTCGCAGGGCAGCATGGCCAGCTCGGCACGGCCCTCGCGCACCGCGGCCATGGCGGCCTCGAAGCTCGGGCAGGGCAGGGTGTTCCAGCCGGGATAGGCGCTGCGGCAGGCGAGGTCGGAATAGGCCCCCGGCATGCCCTGGAAGGCGATCATACCGCTCATCGGTGTTTCCCTGCTCTTTCCCCTGCTGGGCGGCGGGTGCCGATTCGCGCAACCCGCCGGCGCATCTGGTGATTGATCCCGCACTCTGGGGCGCAACAGGAATAGTGCCGAACCCGGCACGATAGCGCCCGTCGCCTTGGGGCAACGGGTTGATGCGCCCGTGCTTCCCCACTATGGTCCGGGCGCTTCTAGTCGAGGCCCGGACGGCACGCAAATCGTGCGCGGCAGATCAACGGGGGATGGATCGGCAGCATGAGCTTGGAGGTCAACAAGGCGTTCGCGGCTGTGCTTACAGCCGGCATCGCCTTCATGGTTGCGGGCCTCATCGGCGAGACGGTCGTCCATCCGAAAAAGCTGGAAAAGACCGCCATCACCATCGAAGGCGTCGGCGAGACCGCAGCGACCCCCGCTGCCACGGAGCCGGAGATCGAGCCCGTGGCGCCGCTGCTGGCGGCCGCCAACCTCGACGATGGCAAGCAGATCGCCGCACGCATCTGCAGCGCCTGCCACACCTTCGAGAAGGGTGGCGCCAACAAGGTTGGGCCGAACCTCTATGGCGTGGTCGGCAACCACCATGCCCATCTGGAAGGCTTCAACTACTCGCCGGCGATGCAGGGCCTGAAGGACAAGCAGTGGGACTATGAGGCCCTGAACCACTTCCTGGCCAGCCCGGCCCGCGCGATTCGCGGCACCCGCATGGCCTTCGCCGGGCTGCGCAGCGTGAACCAGCGGGCGGATGTCATCGCCTATCTGCGCACGCTGTCCGACAATCCGGCGCCGCTGCCCTGATGCGGCAGGCGCTGCTGGAGGCGGCCGAGGCGGCCGCCGACGCGGCGGGGGCGGTGATCCGCCCCCTTTTTCGTTCCGCCCTGCTGGTCGAGGCGAAGGGCGATGCCAGCCCCGTCACCGAGGCCGACCGCGCCGCCGAGCGCACCATCCGCGCCCTGCTGGCGGAGCGCTTCCCCGATCACGGCGTGATCGGCGAGGAATACGGGGCCGAGCGGGCCGATGCCGAATATGTCTGGGTGGTGGACCCGATCGACGGCACCCGCGCCTTCGTCACCGGCCGGCCGCTCTTCGGCAGCCTGATCGGCCTGCTGCACAAGGGGCGCCCGGTGCTCGGGCTGATCGACCAGCCCGCCACGGGCGAGCGCTGGGTCGGACTGGAGGGGGAGCCGCTGCGCTTCCAGGGGCCGATGGGCGGCACGCCGCGCACCCGCCCCTGCGCGCATCTGGCCGAGGCGGAACTGTCCTGCACCAGCCATGAGATGTTCTCCCCCGAGGAGGCACCACGCTTCGCGAAGGTGCGCGCCGCCGCGCGCCGCGTGACCTGGGGCGGCGATTGCTACGCCTATGGGCTGCTGGCGCTCGGGCTGGTGGACGTGGTGGTGGAATCCGACCTCAAGCCCTGGGACTGGGCGGCGCTGGTGCCGGTGGTCGAGGCGGCCGGCGGCGCCATGACCGACTGGCAGGGCAAGCCACTGCAACTGGGCGCCAGCGGGCAGGTGGTGGCTGTGGGCGACAAGGCGCTACTGCCGGAAGTCTGCGGACTTCTGGCCTGAACGCGGCCAGGGGGCGCCGCCCCCTGGACCCCTGCCGGGGTGACAGGGTCACCCCGGACCCCGCCATCAAGTTGGCGGCAAGGCTGCACGACAGCGCCCGAAAACCCCAAAGGCCCCCTGCGCGGCGCCGGCAGCCACCGAAGGGCATGGCCCTTCGGCGTGCCCGGGATGCAACGGCCGTTGATGGTGGGGTCCGGGGGGACATTGTCCCCCCCGGCGGGAGGGGTTCGGGGAGGGCGGCGCCCTCCCCGGCCTTCGTTGCAAAGAGCAAGCGGCACCAGGGAAGTGTTGTCGTGGCCGGGCGGAACCCTCATCCTAAGCGCCATGCGCCGCCGACACCTGCTGGCCTCCAGCCTTGCCCTTGCCTCCGGCCCCTTTCTGCCGCGCGCCTGGGCGCAGGCCCCGACGCCCACCCCAGCGGATGGCAACCCTCCGCCGCGGCGGACCCATGCGCTCTCGCTGCTGGGCGAGCCCGCCCTGCCGGCCGACTTCTCCCATTGGCCCTGGGTGAACCCGGATGCGCCGAAGGGCGGGCAGATGGCGCTGACCGCCATCGGCAGCTTCGATTCCTTCAACGGCTACATCCTGCGCGGCACGCCGGCCGTCGGTCTCGCCCTGCTCTACGACACCCTGACCCTGCCGAGCAGCGAGGAGGCCAGCACCGAGTATGGCCATCTGGCCCAGGTGATCGAGGTGCCGCGCGACGGGCGCGGCGTCGCCTACGAGCTGCGTGAGGGAGCGCGCTGGCACGACGGCAAGCCGATCACGGCGGATGACGTGGTCTGGACCTTCAACATCCTGCGCCAGCACGGCCGCCCCTTCTACCGGGCCTATTGGGCCGATGTGGCGGAGGTGGTGGCGGAGGGGCCACGGCGGGTGGTCTTTCGCTTCGGCACCAACGAGAACCGTGAGCTGTCGCAGATCCTGGGCCAGATGCCCGTGCTGCCGCGCCATTGGTGGGAGGGGAAGGACTTCACCCAGCCGGGCCTGGAGGTGCCGCTCGGCTCCGGCCCCTACAAGATCGAGAGCTTCGAGCCGGGGCGCAGCGTGACCTACCGGCGGGTGGCGGACTACTGGGGCCGCAACCTGCCCACCCGCAAGGGCACCAACAACGTCGACGTCACGCGCTACGAGTATTTCCGCGACACCACCGTGGCGCTGGAGGCCTTCAAGGCCGGGCAGATCGACCTTCGCACCGAGAACGTGGCCAAGGACTGGGCCACGGCCTACGACTTCCCCGCCGTGCGCCGGGGCCTGGTGAAGCGGGAGGAGATCCCGCACGAGCTGCCCACGGGCATGCAAGGCTTCGCCATGAACCTGCGCCGCCCGCTGTTCCAGGACAAGCGCGTGCGCGAGGCGCTCGGGCTGATGTTCGACTTCGAGTGGATGAACGCCAACCTGTTCTACGGCAGCTATACGCGCACCACCTCCTACTTCTCGAACTCCGAACTGGCGGCCAAGGGCCTGCCTTCCGAGGGTGAGCTGATGGTGCTCTCCGCCTTCCGCGGCAAGCTGCCGGAGGCGCTGTTCACCACCGAGTTCCGCGTGCCGACCTCGGATGCCAGCAACAACAACCGCGAGAACGCCCGCCGGGCGCTGACCCTGCTGCGCGAGGCTGGCTGGGAGGTGAAGGAGCGGCGGCTGGTGAATGGCCAGGGCCAGCCCTTCAGCTTCGAGATCCTGCTGAACGGCCCGACCTTCGAGCGCGTCGCATTGCCCTACATCCAGGCGCTGCAGCGGCTCGGCATCGAGGCGCGGGTGCGCACCATCGATCCGGCGCAGTACCAGGTGCGGATGGACGACTTCGACTACGACATGACCACCGTGGTCATCCCCGAGAGCCTTTCACCGGGGAATGAGCAGCGCGACTTCTGGACCTCGGCCAAGGCGCAGGAGAAGGGCAGCCTGAACTACATGGGCATCGCCGACCCGGTGGTGGACGCGCTTGTGGAGCTGGTGATCGCCGCGCCCGAACGGCAGGCGCTGATCGACCGCACCCGCGCGCTCGACCGCGTGCTGCTGTGGGGCCATTACGTCATCCCGCACTGGCACAGCCGGACCTTCCGCGTGGCCTGGTGGGACAAGTTCGGCCGGCCCGAGCACAACCCGCGCTATGCGCTCGCGATCGACAGCTGGTGGGTGGACAAGGGGCGCGAGCGGGCGCTGCCGGCGGACCGCAGCACGGCGCAGTAGATGGGCGCAGCCAGACAAGGTCGGGGGGATGAATTCTCCCGAACCCCCATCTTTTTTCTGACGGACAAAAAAAAGATGGGGGGCACGGGGGGAATTCATTCCCCCCGTACTTTTCCCCTGAGTGGGATGGACTGACGCATGGGCGCCTACCTCCTCCGGCGCATTGCCCTGCTGGTGCCGACGCTGTTCGGCATCATCCTGATCAACTTCGTCGTCGTGCAGTTCGCCCCCGGCGGGCCGGTGGAGCAGATGCTGGCCGAGCTGCGCGGCCAGGGCGGCAGCGCCATCGGCCGCCTCTCCGGCGAGAGCCAGGGGGAGACGCGGGCACCCCAGCAGGGCGGCGGCGGAGGCGGCCCCGTTGGCAGCTATCGCGGCGCGCGTGGCATGGACCCCGCCGTGGTGGCCGAAATCGAGAAGACCTTCGGCTTCGACAAGCCGGCCTATGTCCGCTTCACCGACATGATGAAGGGCTATCTGACCTTCGACTTCGGCCAGAGCCTGTTCCAGGGCCGCAAGGTGATCGACCTGCTGCTGGAGAAGCTGCCGGTCTCGGTCAGCCTCGGCCTCTGGTCCACGCTGATCATCTATCTCGTCTCCATTCCGCTCGGCATCCGCAAGGCGGTGCGGGACGGCACGCGCTTTGACGCCTGGACCTCCGGCGTGGTGCTGGTGGGCTATGCGGTGCCGGGCTTCCTCTTCGCCATCCTGCTCGTGGTGCTTTTCGCTGGCGGAAGCTTTCTGCAAATCTTTCCGCTGCGGGGGCTGACCTCCTCCGGCTCTGCGGACTGGCCCTTCTGGCAGCGCGCGCTGGACTATGCCTGGCACATGGTGCTGCCCACCCTCTCACTGGTGATCGGCGGCTTCGCCGGCCTCACCATGCTGACCAAGAACAGCTTCATGGAGGAGATCGGCAAGCAGTACGTGCTGACCGCCCGCGCCAAGGGCGCCGATGAAGGGCGCGTGCTCTACGGCCATGTCTTCCGCAACGCCATGCTGCTGATCATCGCCGGCTTCCCAGCTGCCTTCATCAGCATCCTGTTCACCGGGGCGCTGCTGGTGGAAATCGTTTTCTCGCTCGATGGGCTCGGCCTGCTCGGCTTCGAGGCCGCGATCCGGCGCGACTATCCCGTGATGTTCGGCACGCTCTACATCTTCACCCTGCTCGGCCTGATCATGCAGATCGTCGGCGACATGACCTATACGCTGATCGACCCGCGCATCGACTTCGAGGCGCGCCGATGAGGCCGATCACGCAGCGGCGGCTCGCCAATTTCCGCGCCAATCGGCGGGGCTGGTGGTCGCTCTGGATCTTCCTCGTGCTGTTCCTCCTCACCCTCTTCGCCGAGCTGGTGGCCAACGACCGCCCGCTGGTAGCGAAGGTGGGAGACGAATGGTTCTTCCCGGTGGTGCGGGAGTATGCCGAGAGCGACGTCATCCCCGATGGTTTCCCGACCGCCGTGGTCTGGCGCGATCCCTTCCTCCAGGAGGAGATCAAGCAGCGGGGCGGTTGGATGGTCTGGCCGCTGCTGCCCTACCGCTACGACACCATCATCCGCGACCTCGGCCGGCCCGCGCCATCGCCGCCCTCCTGGAAGAACCCGCTCGGCACCGATGACCAGGCGCGGGACGTGCTGGCGCGCGTGATCTATGGCTTCCGCATCTCCGTGCTGTTCGGCTTCACGCTGACGCTGTTCAGCTCTCTCGTCGGCATCGCCGCGGGGGCGGTGCAGGGCTATTACGGCGGCTGGGTGGACCTGAGCTTCCAGCGCTTCATCGAGATCTGGTCCGGCATGCCGCAGCTCTTCCTGCTGATCATCCTGGCCAGCGTGATCGAGCCGGGCTTCTGGACGCTGCTGATCTTCCTGCTGCTGTTTTCCTGGATGTCGCTGACCGGCGTGGTGCGCGCCGAGTTCCTGCGCGGCCGCAACCTGGACTATGTGCGTGCCGCCAAGGCGCTCGGCGTGTCGGATGCGCGCGTCATGTCGCGCCACATCCTGCCCAACGCCATGGTCGCGACATTGACCTTCCTGCCCTTCCTGCTCTCCGGCAGCGTCACCATCCTGGCCAGCCTGGACTTCCTCGGTTTCGGCCTGCCGCCGGGCTCGCCCTCGCTTGGCGAGCTGGTCAGCCAGGGAAAGAACAACCTGCAGGCCCCCTGGCTCGGAATCACCGCCTTCGTGGTGCTCGGTGGGGTGCTGACCTTGCTGATCTTCGTCGGTGAGGCCGTGCGCGACGCCTTTGATCCGCGCAAGCTTCCCGGAGGGAGCGAAAGATGATCGGCTCCGGTCTTCAGGAGGGGCTCCGCCCTTCCCGAACCCTCCCCGCCGGGGGGACAGTGTCCCCCCGGACCCCGCCTTCAACGGCTCTTGCCGCCTTGGCACGCCGAAGGGCCATGCCCTCCGGCGACTGCGGGTTCCGCTCTTATAGCCTCTTGGATTTTTCATGGGCTCCGCTAGCCAGAGGTGGAGAAACGGATGGCGGGGTTCGGGGTGACACTGTCACCCCGGCGGGGGTCCAGGGGGCGGCGCCCCCTGGAAGGCGTGCCGCATGAGCGCGCTGCTGGACGTGGAGAACCTGAGCGTTGCCTTTCGCGGCAAGCAGGTGGTGCATGACGTCTCCTTCCGGGTGAACCCCGGCGAGACGGTGGCGCTGGTTGGCGAGAGCGGCAGCGGCAAGAGCGTCACGGCGCTCTCCTGCCTGCGGCTGCTGCCGAATGCCGGTGCCAACCCTACGGGGCGCATCCTGCTGGACGGCACGGATGTGCTGAAGGCCACGCCCGCCGCGTTGCAGCGGCTGCGCGGCGGTGTGGCCGGCATGGTCTTCCAGGAACCGATGACTTCGCTGAACCCGCTGCACAGCATCGGCCGGCAGGTGGGCGAGGCGGTGCGGCTGCACCATCCGCTGCGTGGCGCGGCGCTCCGCGCGCGCGTCATCGAGTTGCTGGAGCGTGCCGGGCTGACGAATGCGCGGGAGCGGCTGGATGCCTTCCCGCACCAGCTTTCCGGTGGGCAGCGACAGCGGGTGATGATCGCCGCCGCATTGGCCAATGATCCCAAGCTGCTGATCGCGGACGAACCGACCACGGCGCTGGACGTGACCATCCAGGCGCAGATCCTGGAACTGCTGGATGAGCTGAAGCGCCGCCTTTCCATGGCGCTGCTGCTGATCACGCATGACCTGTCGATCGTGCGGGCCCATGCCGACACGGTGGTGGTGATGCGGCACGGGCGGGTGATGGAGCAGGGGCCGGCGCGGCAGGTGCTGACCACGCCGGCCCATGACTACACCAAGCTGCTGCTGGCCACCGAGCCGCGTGGCCAGCCGGCGCCAGTGCCGCCCGATGCGCCGGAGGTGCTGCGTGCCGAGGAGGTGAAGGTACACTTCCCGATCCACCGTGGCGTGCTGCGCCGGCAGATCGGCGTAGTGAAGGCGGTGGACGGCGTCTCGCTGGAATTGCGCGAGGGCGAGACCCTCGGGCTGGTGGGCGAAAGCGGCAGCGGCAAGACCACGCTGGGGCTGGCGCTGCTGCAACTGGAGCAGAGCCAAGGGCGCATCCTGTTCGAGGGCAAGCCGGTCCAGGGGCTTTCCCGCGCTGCGCTACGGCCGCTGCGGGCGCGGATGCAGATCGTCTTCCAGGACCCTTTCGGCTCGCTCTCGCCGCGCATGAGCGTGGCGGAGATCGTCGGCGAGGGGCTGGCGGTGCACGAGCCTTCGCTGGGTCGGGCCGGGCGGCAACAGAGGGTGATGCAGGCACTGGAGGAAGTGGGGCTCGACCCTGCCACGGCCGAGCGCTACCCGCATGAGTTCAGCGGCGGCCAGCGGCAGCGCATCGCCATCGCCCGCGCTCTGGTGCTCCAGCCACGGCTGCTGGTGCTGGACGAGCCGACCAGTGCGCTGGACGTCTCGGTGCAGGCGCAGGTGGTGGAACTGCTGCGAGGGCTGCAGGCGCGGCACCGGCTGGCCTATCTCTTCATCAGCCATGACCTGCGCGTGGTGCGCGCCATGGCGCACCGCATCATGGTGCTGAAGGGCGGTGAGGTGGTGGAGGCTGGTGTGGCGGATGCGGTGATGCGGTCGCCGCGCGCAGCGTATACAAGGGCGCTGATGCGCGCCGCCTTCCCGGATGGCGCCGGTGTGCTGGAAACCTCTGCGGGCGAATGAACGAACTTGAAATGCTGCGCGAGCAGATCGCGCAGGAGAAGGTCCGGCTGGGCGTGGACATCCGGCGGATGAACGCGCCGGGCTCCCCGGTCTACCGGGCCACCGAGACGCTGACCATGCCGGTGGTGATCCTGGTCGCGTCCTTCCTGGGGGCGCGCTTCATCAACATCCATATCGGCGCGCTGCTGCTGGCAGCGGGCGTCGCCTGGTGGCTGCTGAAGGTGCAGCCCAAGGTGAAGGAAGGCGTGTTCCAGCGCACCGCCGACCTCGCCTTCTCGGACGAGCGGCTGTTCGATGGGCTATGGGCCAAAGGTATTCTGACGCTCTACGTGGAGCGGCCAGGGCGTCCTGCCCGTGCCGCGACGCGCAAGGATGACTGGCGCGCCTTCGTCCGGATGCTGGCAGAGGAAGAACAAGGTCAGGGGGAATAAATTTCCCCGAACCCTCTTCTTCTTTTTGTCAGCTCTGGCGCGCACTTGCGGCCAGCAGCCAGAACTCGAAGAAAGAAGACAGGCGTTAGGGGGAATTCTTTCTCTCAGACTTTTTTCTCACCTCAGGCAGCTCTGGTCACACGGGGCCTCCCTGCCTGTGCTCCTGCCACAGGCAGGCCATTGCGCCTCTGCTGCCGGGAGTAACAAGGCCTACCCCGCCGCAGCGAGGCGCCAGCCCTGCCATGCCCTTGGCCGGATCGGCGGGCACGAAACCCTCCGGATCATGCACTGCCTGCCTGATCAGTCTGACAGGTAGGCGCCGGAGGAGTTATCTCCGGCGCCGCCCGTTCAGATGCGGCGGTCGGGGATCGCGCTGCCCGACTGGGTGGGATCGGCCGCCGGACCCACGCCCCGGCTGGAGGCGGTGCCCGGCAGGTCGGTGGCGGTGTCGCCTGGCGTGGCATCGTCGTAGGTGCCCCGCCAGCCGGAGGCGCGGTAGTCGGCTTCGCGGCTGCGGATGTCGACGGGGTTGTGGCGGTTCAGGATATTCAGCGCCTCGGCCTCGCGACTGGCATCCGTTCGCACCGTGACGAGGCTGCCGCCACGGCGGATGCCTTCGGCATAAACGGGCGCTTCGCTCTCGCTGACCCCGGAGCCGGTCAGGGCACCGATCAGGCCGCCCGCCGCCGCGCCGGCGCCCGCGCCGGTCAGCGCCGCGACCAGCGCGCCAGCCGCGACGATCGGGCCGATGCCGGGAATGGCGAGCGCGCCGAGCCCGGCGGCAAGGCCGGCGCCGCCGCCGAGCACGGTGCCGAGCGTGGCGCCGATGCCGGCGCCGGAAGAGCCCTCATGGTGAGTTGTGGTGGTGGTCGCGGTGTCGCGGCCGGTGTCGCTGGCGACGATGCCGACATCGTCATGCGAGAAGCCCGCGGCCTCAAGGTCGCGCACGGCTGCGATGGCGTGTTCGCGAGTGTCGAACATGCGGGTGACGGTGTGGTTGGGCATGGGAATTCTCCTGTGGGGCGGGGAAGGAGCGGCGGCTCACTTCGCAGCGGCGTTTCCGGTCACCACCTGGCCCTTGAAGTCGAGGCCGATATCAACGCGCTGGCCATTCTGCATCGCCTGCCCGCGCCAGACGCCCTGCTCATCCTTCTTCAGGTTCTGGACATCGGTGTAGCCGGCGGCGGCGATGCGGTCGCGGGCCTGCCCCTCGGTGAAGCTGTTGGCGCCGGCGGCCGGCGTCGCGGTGGTCGGCGGGTTGTCGGTGCCAGTGGCGTTCGGATCGGCACGTCCCTCAGTTCGCGTCTGGGGCGCATCGGCGGCCGGCGGGGTGCTGACCCCAGGGGCATTGGTGGTGCCGGGGGTGCCTTGCGCCATGCTGGAACCACCGCCGCCAGGCGCCTGGGTGGAGCCGACCGTGCCCTGTTGCTGACCCTGAGGCTGCCCCTGGGCCAGGGCCATGGGCGCGGCAAACAGGGTGGCGGCGAGCGCCAGGGCGGTTGTTGTGGACCGCATGCGTGGGATCTCCCTCTTGGTTTTGCTCGGCGGAAGCCAGTGCCGATTGATGGGAATAACGGCGTAGCCCGACATGCGTTTTCAGGGTCGTGGGCACAAATACGGCACCGCCTCAAGCGTTCACGGGCAGGGTGAGGCGCTGGCCGCCCCTGAATTCCGTAGACGCCATGCCCCCCATCCGCCTATGGCTTGCTCTAGACTTCGTGAGCGCACCTGATCCGCCGGAGGGGGAGGGATGTTGGGCTGGCTGAGGCAGCTTTGCCGTGATCGGCGCGGGGTCGCGGCGCTGGAATATGGATTGCTGGGTCTCCTCATTATCGTGGTGGTCATCAGCAGCATGCAGTTGCTCACGACGAGTGACAGCCAGGATCTGGCGAGCCCCGACAGACTTTTCAGCGCGTCTCCTGCCGGCTCCTGAGAGCTTGCTTCGTGTGTCCCGAGGACACCTGGCACGCCATATGCATAAATCTGGGCATTACGCTGGAGCCGGCGGGGTGCCATTCATCCCTTCGGGCCGGCGAGATGCTTCAAGGCGATGATTCCTGAAATGGCCGATATCCTGTTCCGCGTTCCGCTCACGGCTGCCGTTCGGCAGGTTCTGGGCGATACACATGCCCTGCATGAGGTGGCGGGGGCGGAGCCGGCGGCTCTCGCTGCCCGCTGTGCTGGCGCCCGCGTCCTTGTCACCAATGGCATCACCGGCGCCTCCCGCGCGCAGATGGAGGCGTTGCCGGAACTGGCGATGATCTGCTGCCTCGGGACGGGGTACGAGAATGTCGATGTCGAGGCGGCCAGGACGCGCGGCATCGTTGTCACGCATGGCGCGGGCAGCAATGCCGCCGCCGTGGCCGACCACGCCATGGCGCTGCTGCTGTGCGCCATGCGCGACCTGCCCTGGCTGGACCGCGAGGCGAGACAGGGCCTCTGGCGTGACAATGTCGGCCTGCGTCCGATCCCGACCGGCAAACGGCTCGGCCTGCTGGGCCTGGGTGCGGTCGGCGAGAAGATCGCCCGCCGCGCGGCGGGCTTCGACATGACGATCGCCTACCATACGCGGCGGGCGCGGGCGGAGGTGCCGTGGAGCCATGTCGGTAGCGCGCAGGCGCTGGCGGAGCAGTCGGACTGCCTGATCGTGGCCGTGCCGGGCGGTGCCACCACCTTCCATATGGTGGATGCCGCGGTGCTGCGCGCGCTGGGACCGCAGGGCTTTCTTGTCAATGTGGGGCGCGGCAGCGTGGTGGACAGCGCGGCCCTCGCCTCGGCCCTGCAGGAGGGCACCATCGCCGGGGCGGCGCTGGATGTCTTCGAGGGGGAGCCGGAGATCCCGGCGGCCCTCCTGGCCGCGCCGCGCCTGGTCATCACGCCGCATGTGGCGGCCTGGGCGCCGGAGGTCCGCATGGCCGGTGCCGAGCTGCTGCGCCAGAACATCGAGGCCGTGCTGGCGGGCAAGCCGCCGGTCACGCCGGTGCCGGAAATGCGTGCCGGGGCCACGGCGGCCTGAAGAAGGCTGGAACCGGGGGAGAATGAATTCTCCCCCGGGCCCCCTCTTCTTCTTTTTTGTCAGTCTTTGACGCACTGCCCAGGGCCGCACAGCACCAAACTGATCAAAGGAAGAAGGGGGTTCGGGGGAATTCATCCCCCCGACCTTTTTCCGTCAGCCGCTGAAGATCTTCCGCCAGTCCTCGCGCGCCTTCTGCATGTCCTCCGTGGAGAGGGCACGCCAGTCGAGATCCACCAGCTTCATGCCTTCGATGTTCGGCGCATAGTCCGGCACCGGGCTTTGGAAGCCGGTCCGGCCGGAGCTCATCGCCTCGCGCTTCGCCAGGATGGCCTGCGCCTCGGGGGAGAGGATGTAGTCGATCCAGAGCTTTGCCGCGTTCGGGTGCGGCGCCTGCTTCAGGATGAAGCTGCACTGCGGCATCAGCACTACGCCCTCCTTCGGATGGACGAACTTCAGGCTGGCGCCGCGCTCATTGTTCTGCAGCGCGCGCGTGGGCTGGCCGAAGACGGCGAACATGTCCTGGTTTGTCACCAGCCGGCTGGCGATCTGCTCCGAGCGGACCAGGAAATTCGGCTTCAGCTTGGCCATCTCGCGGAAGTAGTCGTCGCCCAGCACTTTCCGCAAACCCATGAAGGTAGCGAGATAGCTGGCGGAGATGGTGGCATCGCCCAGGCTGAAGCGGCCCGGCTTCAGCAGGCCCGGCACGTCGCGCCAGGAGGCGACCTTGAAGTCCTGCGTGTCGCCGTTCCACATCGGCACGAACATGTAGGCGCCGTTGAAGGCGAAATAGCCCTTCTGGCCCAGATTGGCCTCGAAGACGCGGCCGTAATGCTCGTATTCCGGCGAGTGGTATTCGAGGACGTGCCCGCCTTCCACCTTCTCGAAGACCCAGGTGGGAGAGGCGATGGAGGCGATGTCGATGGTGGCGCGCTGCGCCGCGATCTCCTGCTCGACGCGCGTCACCAGGTTGCCGGTGTTCGAGAGCGTGTAGTTGACCTGGAAGGAGGAGGGCAGGCCATAGGCCTTGCGGAAGCCCTCGGCCAGCGCGTCGTTCGTCTCGGGCTGGATCACCGTGTCCCAGTAGCTCAGGCCGCCCTCGCGCTTCGCGGCCTCGACCAGCTTGGCGCGGCTGTCGCCATTGCCCTGCGCAAGGGCAGGGCGTGCCAGCGCCATGGCACCGAGGCCGAGCAGGCCGGCGGAGAAGCGTCTGCGTCGCATGGTTGTCCTCCCTTCCTTCATGGTTCGGCCGAGGCTGGCGCCCAGGTGGCGGGCTCGTGCAACACGAAGCCTGCGGGACGCGCGCAGCGCCGCGCCGCCTCCGCCGCCGGCAGGCCCGCCTCCCAGCGGTTGGCGTCGAAGCGGAAGCCGTTGACGGCATCGGCCGCCGCGGAGACCACGAAGAGCAGCGGCGGCACCATCTCCTCCGGCTCCAGCAGGCGCGGCATGCGGCCCTCGCGGCTGGCCGAGCGCGCCTCCTCCGCCATGCCCGGCGTGTTGGCGCCGGTACCGGGATTGACGATGTTGGCCGTCACGCCGCTGCCGGCCAGTTCCTTCGCCCAGATCTCGGTGGCCATTTCCAGCGCCGCCTTGGATGGGCCATAGGGCGAGCTGCCGGCGCGGTTCATCGTGTCGAGCTTGGTGGTGACGTTGACGATGCGCCCCCAGCCCTGCGCCAGCATGTGCGGCGCAGCGCGGCGCGCGAGGCGGTCGGCGGCGACGAAGTTGGTGTCCATCACCGCCTGCACCATGCTGTCCGTGCATTCCCAGAAGGGCTGCGGCCTGGGACGGCGAAACTTGTCGGGGCTGATATAAGTGAAGGTCAGCCCGGCATTGTTCACCAGGATGTCGAGCCCGCCGAGTTGCTCGCGCGCCGTGGCCACCAGCGCGTCGCAGGCGGCGGGATCGCGGATGTCGGCGACGACAGGCAGGACATGCCCAGCGGGGATGCCGCGCGATGCGGCCGCGGCCTTCATGGACGCGACATCCTCCGCGATGTGGCCGACGGCCAGCACCCTGTGTCCGGCTTCGGACAAGCCAAGCGCCATGGCCTGGCCGAGCCCGCGCAGGCCGCCGGTGACGATGGCGACGCGTTCGGCCATCTTCCGTTTCCTCTCCCGTTCCAGCCTTTGTCGGCCCTTGGTTTCGGACGTTATCGGCCTTCCCCGCCGGTGGAAATGTCCGGGAAAAGAAATACGCTCTTGCCCAAATGTCCCAAGTGGAGGGGCAGGACGGGAGAGAACGGTGAACAAGTTCCTGGCGCTGACGGTTTTCACCAAGGTGGCGGAGCATGGCGGCTTCACGGCTGCCGCGCGGCGGCTCGGCCTTTCGGTCTCGGCCGTCACCAAGACCGTGGCGCGGCTGGAGGATGAGCTGGGCACGCAGCTCTTCAACCGCACCACGCGGCAGCTCCACACCACCGACTATGGCCAGGAATTCTACGAGCGCTGCATCCGCATCCTGGCCGACCTGGAGGATGCCGAGACGGCGCTGCGCCAGGGCAGCATCTCCTACAGCGGGCGGGTGCGCGTCATCACGCCCTTCTCCTTCGGGCGCGTGACGCTGGTGCCGGAGCTGCCCTCCTTCCTGCGCAAGTATCCTGAGATCGTGCTCGACCTGAACTTCAGCGACCAGCCGGTGGACCTGATCGCCGAGGGCTACGACGTTGCCGTGCGCACCGGCGAGATCAGCGATTCCCGCCTGACGACGCGGCTGCTGACGCGCGGCTCGCAGGTGACCTTCGCCTCCCCCACCTATCTCGCACGCCATGGCCTGCCACGCACGCCGGAGGATCTGCGCGACCACAACTGCATCGTCGGCCGCTTCGGGCCGGAATGGAGCTTCCGCGGACCGGACCGCAAGCCGATGACGGTGCGCGTCAGCGGCAATGCCGTGGTCAACAGCGGCGACGCGCTGCGCGAGGCGGCGGTGGCGGGCATCGGCATCGGCCAGGGCACCTGGTGGCTGGTGCGCAAGGACCTCGAGCGCGGGTTGGTGGAATCCATCCTGCCGGACTACGCGCTGGAGGGCATGCCGATCTCCATCCTCTACCCGGCGCAGCGGCACCTGCCGGCCAAGGTGCGCGTCTTCATCGACTTCCTGGTGGCGATCACCCGCACCTCCTGATTCCCCTTCTCCTGATCTCGGACAATCCGGCAAGGTTGTTTTGGCATCTTCGGACATTTGCAGCGGGCGCGGACCGTGCCTCATTGGCGGAAAGCCGTCATCGGCGGCAGCAGAGGAAGCGACCATGCGACTGGGCTACTTCACCATGCCGATCCATCCGATGCACCGGAACTGGACGGAGACCCTCAAGGAGGACCGCCAGGCCGTGATCCTGGCGGACCAGCTCGGCTTCCACGACGCCTTCATCGGCGAGCATCTGACCGACACCTGCGAGAACGTCACCAGCAGCATGATGTTCCTGGCCTCGCTGGTCTCGGACACGAAGCGGATCAAGCTGGCGACCGGCACGGCCAACCTTTCGCACCATCATCCCGTGATCATCGCCAGCCAGGCGGCGATGCTCGACCACCTCTCGGAGGGGCGCTTCATCCTGGGCATCAGCCCGGGCGCGCTGACCTCCGATGCCGAGGTGCTCGGCATCCTCGACCAGGACCGCAACAAGATCTTCGCCGAGGCGATCGACGTCATCCTGGAGATCTGGGCGCGCGACCCGCCCTACGACATCGACCTGCCGGACAACCGCTTCAAGGTCTCGACGGCGCGCACCCAGGCGCTGCATCTCGGCGTCGGCAACCTCGCGAAGCCCTACCAGAAGCCGCGGCCGGAGATCGTCGGCACCGTGCTGGCGCCGGGCTCGCAGGGCGTGATCGCCATGGGGCGGCGGGACTTCCACCCGCTCTCCGCGAACTTCCTGCTGCCGATGTGGCTGCGCTCGCACTGGGAGAACTATGCGGAGGGCAAGGCGCAGGTCGGCCAAACGCCGCGCATGGAGGACTGGCGCGTCGCCCGCACCATCTTCGTCGCCGATGACGAGGCCACTGCCGCTCGCTATGGTGGCGACGACCCGAACAGCCCCTATGCCTTCTACTACCGCCAGCTCCTGGCGAAGATGACGCGCAGCAAGCGGCTCTTCGTCTTCAAGACGCATCGCGAGGAGCCGGACGAGGCGGTGACGCAGGAGCGCGTCATGCGGGAATGCGTGATCCGCGGCACGGTGGACCAGGTGGTGGAGCAGATCCTCGTCCTGCGCGAGCGGATCGGCGATTTCGGCGAGATCGTCTATGCCGGGCTCGACTGGGTGGAGCCGGCGCTGGCGAAGCGCTCCATGCAGCTCATGGCCGAGCAGGTGATGCCGCGCGTCAACGCCGCCATCGCCCGCGACGCGGAAAAGGCGGCCTGACCATGGCGCGGGCGCTGGTCACCGGCGCCGCTTCCGGGTTGGGCGCGGCCATTGCCCGAGCCCTGGCGCGCCAGGGCCATGACCTCGCGCTGGCGGAGCTTGACCCCGCCACGCTCAGCCCGCTTCTGGCGCATCCTGATCTGGCAGGGCGGCGGGTGGTTCCCGTCGCCCTCGATCTGCGCTCGCAGGAGAGCCTGAACGCCTGCTTCGACACGGCTGCCGAGGCGCTGGATGGGCTCGACCTGCTGGTGAACAATGCCGGACGCCCGCTCAGCGCCGCTGCCACGGATGTTGCCTGGGAGAACTGGGACGAGGTGATGGCCGTGAATCTCAAGGGCGCCTTCTTCCTCTCGGCGCATCTGGCGCGGCACTGCATCGCGCGCAGGGCTCCGGGCGCCATCGTCAACATCGCCTCGACGCATGGGTTGGTCGGCATCGCCGGGCGCAGCATCTACGGAATCTCCAAAGGCGGCATGGTGCAGATGACGCGCATGCTGGCCATCGAATGGGCAAGGCAGGGCATCCGCGTCAATGCCGTGGCGCCGGGCACGGTGCTCACCCCCTCCCGCCAGGCCATGCTGGCCGATCCGGCGCGGCGGCAGGCGATGCTGGACCGCATTCCGATGGGGCGCTTTCCCGTGGAGGCGGAGATCGCCGATGCTGTCTGCTATTTCGCGGACGCGAGCGCGGTCACCGGGCAGGTCCTGGCGGTGGATGGCGGGGTGACGGCGGCCTGAGAGAAGGTCGGGGGAATGAATTCCCCCGAACCCCCATCTTCTTTCTTCGAGTTTCCAGCACTCGTTTGCCGCCAGCGCGAGAACTGGCAGGAAAAGATGGGGGGCTCGGGGGGAATTCCTTCCCCCGATCGTTTTCTACCCGGCCGGCAGCACCACGCAGTCCTCCGGCCGGATCGCGACCTGCACGCGGTCGCCCGGCGCCCCGCCGGTCGGTGGCTGCACCGCGCGCAGCTCGACGCCGCCCAGGTCCAGCACATATTCCTCCGTCAGCCCAAGGAAGGAGGAGGCGCGCAGCTCCGCCGGAAGGCCGGCGCCGAACCGCACATGCTCCTTGCGCACGCAGGCCAGAACCTTGCTGCCACGCGTGGGGACGGTGCCGTCGCCGAGCATCCCGCGCAGGGTCATGCCCTGTGGCAGCCGGATCTCGGCCTGTCCGGCCTCGCTGCCGAGCATCTCGCCCTCCAGCACGTTGAGGCCGAGGAATCGGGCGACGAAAGGCGTGGCGGGGCGATGGAAGACGCTGCGCGGGCCACCCTCCGTCTCCACCCGGCCCCGGTTCATCACCACCAGCCGCTCGGCCAGGCCGAAAGCCTCGGCCTGATCGTGGGTGACGTAGATGGCGGTGAAGCCGAGCCGGTCCTGCAGGATCTTCAGCTCCATCCGCATCTGCTCGCGGAGCTGGGCGTCGAGGTTCGAGAGCGCCTCGTCGAACAGCACGAGGCGCGGCTCGTGAATCAGCGCCCGTGCCAGCGCCACGCGTTGCTGCTGGCCGCCGGAAAGCTGCGTGGCCGACTTCTCGGCCCAGGCGCCGAGGCCGACGATCTCCAGCATGCGCGCGACGCGCGCCTGCTGCTCGGCCTTCGGCACGCGGCGCACGCGCAAGGGAAAGCCGACATTCTCCGCCACGCTCATATGAGGCCAGACGGCATAGGACTGGAAGACGATGCCGAGCTGCCGCTCCTCGGAAGGCAGGTTGATGCCTTGCGCGGCGTCGAAGACCACGCGGCCGGCGATCTCGATGCGGCCGGCATCCGGCGTCTCCAGCCCGGCGATGCAGCGGAGCATGGTGGTCTTGCCGCAGCCGCTGGGGCCAAGCAGCGCGAGGGTGTGGCCCTCGTCCACCTGGAAGGAGACGCCGTCCAGCGCGCGGTGCGGGCCATACTGCTTGACCAACCCGTCCACGCGGATGAAGGCCTTGCTGTCCATGACGTTCTCTCCGCTCAGGACTGGGTGACGGTGGTGCGGGTCAGGCGGAACAGGGTGAAGGCGAGCAGCAGCAGCACGAGCTGCACGACTGCCAGCGCCGCCACGTAGCCGGCGCTGCGGTCGGCCAGCAGCACCAGCGCAACGCTGATCGTCTCCGTACCCTGGGCATAAAGCAGGATGGTCGCGCCAAGCTCGCGGATGAAGATGACGAAGAGCATCAGCCAGGCGGCGATCACCGCCGGCTTCAGCAGCGGCAGCAGCACCCAGCGCATGCTCTGCGCCCAGCTCGCGCCGCTGGCCCGCGCGCTCTGCTCCAGTTCCGGATTGATGGCCAGGAACATGGCGGAGATGGTGCGGGTGGCGAAGGGAAAGAAGCGCGCGACATAGGCGATCAGCACGATGGTGAGCGTGCTGTAGAGCGGCGTGCGGATCGCCAGGATCAGGAAGCCGAGGCCGAGGATGATGCCGGGAATGCCGAGCGGCAGGGAAAGCAGCGCATCGGCCAGGCCGCGACGGCTCGGCGTGCCGCGGTTGAGGTAATAGGCCTGCAGCACGGCCAGCGCGACGCCGATGGTGGCGCCCGTGACCGCCAGGGTCAGGCTGTTCAGGATGGCCTGCTGCGTCAGCCGGAAGCTGAACAGCACATAGGTGAAGTTGGCGAGGCTGGCGCGGCTGATGTCGAAGCTGCCGGTCCAGAGGCGGGAGAGCGAGACCATCACCAGGGCCATCATCGGCAGCAGCACGGCGCCGCCGATATAGACGGCCTCCAGCGTCAGCGCGGCGATCCGCCCGCCGCGGCCGAGCGGCAGCAGGCGAGGCCGGTAGCCCTTGCCGGTGACGACCTCGTAGCGCCGCCGCGCCAGATAGCGCCGTTGCGCCATGGTGAGCAGGATGGTGACGCCCAGCACCATCATGCCGAAGGCGGCGGCGCGGCCGAAATCCGCCGGGTACTGCACGGCGGCGAAAATCTCGGTGGGCATGGTGGGGATGTTGCTGGGCAGGGCGAGGGCGAGCGGCACGTCGAACAATCCGGCGCTGGTGATGAAGACCACCAGCGCACCGGAGAGCAGCGCCGGGCTCACCAGCGGGATGCTGACATGGCGCAGCGTGTACCAGAAGCCGGCGCCGTGCACACGGGCGGCGTCCTCCAGCGCCGCGTCCATCTGCTTCAGCGGCGACATGACGAAGAGGTAGACATAAGGCGTGTAGAACAGGGTCAGCACCCAGATCACGCCGCCCAGGCTGTAGATGTTGATGAAGCCGAGATCGAGGCCGAGATGGCGCATGGCGAACTGCTGCAGCAGGCCGCTACCCGGCGCGAAGAGATAGATCCAGCTGATGGCGCCAACATAAGGCGAGAGGAAGAAGGGAATCAGGTTTCCCAGTTCCAGCCAGCGCCGTCCGGGCATGTCGGTGCGCGCCACCAGCCAGGCCAGGGTGAAGCCGAGCGCGCAGCTCAGCAGCGTCGCGCCGGCGCCGCAAAGGGCGGTATTCCCCACCGCTTCCCAGACGCGTGGTTCCGACAGCACACGGGTGAAGTTGGCGAGGGAGAGACGCGCCGCCTCGCCATCCCAGACCAGCAGGCTGCGCACCAGCATGGCCAGCAGCGGGCCGGCGACCAGCAGGAGCCCGGCGATGACGCCGGCGGCCGGCAGGGCCCGCTGCAGGCCGAGGAAGCGGCGTGGCGCTGGCGGGGCTTCCACCCGCGCGGGCGCGACGCCGCGCCCGATGCCTGTCGCGCTCATGCCGCGTGCCAGGGGATCTGCGTGTCGCCGGGGGCGGCGACCTCGTGCCCGTTCAGCGTCAGCGCCAGCAGCGTATAGTAGCCGACCAGCCCGGTGAGATCGACGATGCCCTGCTGGCCGAGCAGCTCGCGTGTGCGGTTGTAGAGCGCGCCGGGCACGCGGCCCTCGCGCAGCAGCGTGGCGCAATAGTCGCGCACCAGGGCATCGCTGGGGTCCTCGAATTCCGGCGTCTCGCCGCGGCCAAGCTGCGCCAGCGTGCCCTCCGGCAGGCCCAGCCGTTCGGCGAGCGGCGCATGGGCATACCATTCATAGTCACACCGCCAGTGCGCCGCGACCGTCAGTATGGCCAACTCGCGCAACCGCTCCGGCACGGCACACTGGAAGCGGACATAGACGCCGAGCTGCTCGACCCGTGCGGCGAGGCCGGGGCTGTGCAGCAGCGCTAGGAAGGGGCCGCGTACGCCGCCCCGCGCGCCGGTGGCGATGCGGTTGTAGACCTCGGACTGCGCCGGGCTGAGTGCCTCGCGGTCGATCGGGGGCAGGCGGCTCATCGGGCGGCCTCCACCGGCAGGCCGGAGAAGAAGCGGTGCAGCGCCTCGGCCACCGCCTCGGGCTGCTCGATCGCCGAGAGATGGCCGGCATGCGGGATCTCGGCGTAATGCGCGCCGGGGGTCGCGTGCTGCATGGCGCGCATCACGTCCGGCGGGGCGCCCTGGTCCTCATGGCCCGTCAGATAGAGCACGGGCAGTTCGATGTCGCCGAGCTGCCCGCCATAGTCGAGGCCCTGCAGGGCGGCGGCGCAGCCGCGATAACCCTCGGGCGCGGTGTGACGCACCATGTCGGCGACCTTGGCGGCGAGGGCGGGCTGCGCCTCACGGAAGCCGCGCGCGAACCAGCGGGAGAGGCTCGGCTCCACCATCGCCTCCATACCCTGCGCCTCGACGGCCGCGCTGCGCTCGGCCCAGGCGCCGCGATAGCTGGCGGGGGCGGAGGCGCGGGCATTGCAGCAGGCCAGGCTCAGCAGCCGTTCGGGATGCGACAGCGCCAACCCGAGGCCGGTCATGCCGCCGAGGGAAAGGCCGACGAAATGCGCGCGGGCGATATCCAGCGCCGTCATCAGGCCGATGGCGTCGCGCCCGAGCATGTCGAGGTCGTAGGGGCCGGGTGGTGCCTCCGAGCGGCCATGCCCACGCGTGTCGTAACGCAGGATTCGGTAGTGCGGTGCCAGGGCACGCGTCACACCGTCCCAGAGATGGAGGTCGGTGGCGATGCCGTGCGCCAGCACCACCCAGGGCCCTTTCTCCGCCCCTTCCACGACCGCGTGCAGCGCGGTGCCGTTCGTCTCGATCTGCATGGCGTCGTTCCCCGATTTTTCCCTGGTGGCTGGCCGGCTCAGCCCTGGACCACGGCCTCCGGCTGGAAGCGGCCGAAGCGGCCGCGATGAAACACCAATGGCGCGCCCTCGGGGGTGGTGCAGGATGTCACCTCGCCCACCAGGATGTCGTGGTCGCCGCCGGAATGGGTGGCATGGAGGCGGCAGCTCAATTGCGCCACGCAGCCCGGCAGCAGCGGCTGGCCGTTGTTGCAAGAAGAGGGTGGCAGCCCCATGAAGCGCTCGCCAAGCGGGCCGACGAAGCGGCGGGCCAGCGCCTCCTGATCCGCGGCGAGCAGGTTCACCGCGAAGGCGCCGCTGCCCTGGATGGCGTTGCCGGTGATGCTGCCTTGGCGCAGGCAGACGAGAAGCAGGCAGGGTTCGAGGGAAACGGAGGTCAGGGAATTGATCGTCATGCCATACCGCGCGCCCTGCCATTCCGTGGTGACGACGGCAACGCCCGTGGCAAAGGCGCCCATGGCAGCACGGAAACTGGCGGGCGTGGCCGGCAACAGGCCGGAGCTGGAAAGGGACTGACTCACCTGGCAATGATCTCGGACGTTTTCGCCAGGGTATCAGCAGGGTTTGCTGCTGGGAAAATCCGAAATCAGAAATTCATTCTTGCCGGAAATTCAAGAAAGTTGGGAAGGAACCCCCAAACCCCCATCTTCTTCTCGTCCCTTTGGCGCTACGCTTCTCACCTCATGCAGGAACGGACGGAGACAAGGAGGGGGTGTGAGGGAACTCGTTCTCTGGCCTTGCCCTCTACACCGGCAGGCACGCCGCCTGGATTGTGGAGCGCCGCAGGATGACGCACCCCGTGCGCCTGCATCGATCCAGCGGCGGAGTGGCCGTAGTAGCTCCAGGCGGTACAACGCGCAGGAGAGGCCCGGCGAAATGCGCGCCATGGCTGCCCAGTGCCGGCCGGGGCGGCCAGAAGGGCAGGCCGGTGGTGACCTCGCGGCTGCGCACCGCGCGCGGTTCTGCGTGGACGGCGAGTGCGGCGGCCTGCAGCCTTGCTTGTCCAGTCCGCGACAGGCCGGCGAGGGTGCCCAGGCGCGGCTTCCTGCTGCTGCAGCACAGCTTGCAGCGCCGTTTCACGGCCTGGCGGCAGGCCGCGGATGCCGGAATTCGGAGGCGCGGGACTGCAGGACGCGGAAAGGCAGCGCCGCCTCCTGCCCGTCCCCTGGCCGGCTCTCCAGCAACTCCAGTGCCTGCCGGTAGCCGTGCAGCGTGCCGACATCAGCATAGACCTCGCCGGCGCGGAGGCCACGCGCGCGGCCGCCGGCAGCGAGATAGGCGTTGACCAGCGTGCCGATGTATTCGTCGCCGCGCCCGGGTTGCTGCCACAGCGCATGCAGCGCGTGCAGCACATGGCCGGGCATACGGAAGGCGCCCCAGACCCAGTGTGAGCGGGCCTCGCGCGACTTCACCTGAACCTCCGCGACTCGGCCCGCCACATCCGTGACCACAGCATCGAAATACTCGGGGTGCTCGACCGGGAAGAGCAGGAAGGAAAGCTCCTCCGCCGGCAGCAGCGCCAGGCCATCGCGCGGGAACCAGACCGTGTCGGGCAGGCCCACCAGAACGGATTCCCCGTTGGAGATGAAGGGAGCGGCACGGAAGATCGCGTCGCAGAGGCCGCCGGGCTCGGGCTGCACGACATAGGCGATGCGAGCCGGGCCGATGCTGGCGCCGTAGTAGTTGATGATATCGCTTTTTCCCGGCGCGATGACGAAGCAGATCTTGTCGGCGCCGGCGGCGATCATGCGCTCGATCAGGTGCTCGCTGACGGCGCGCGGACGTTCCACGCCATCCTCGATGCGGCTGCCGACCGGCAGCAGCTCCTTTGAGAAGGCCAGCGGCTGGATGCGGCTGCCGCGCCCCGCGGCGGGAATGATGCCCCACATGGTTCAGGCCTCCTCGGTCAGAGCGCCGGGCGCCGGCCCGGCGATCACCTCCAGGGCCGCCTCCAGGTCGCGCGCGCGGTGATCGGCGGTGTGCTCGTCCAGCGTGCGCTGGCGGGCGCGGGCGGCCATGCGGCGGATGTCCTCATCGCCCAGCGCCAGGGCGGCCATGGCCTCCTCCGTCGTGCCGGCGACGAGAATCTCGCTGCCGGGGTTGTAGAACCTGTCCAGCCCCTCCCACCAGTCGCTGAGCACCAGCGCGCCACAGGCCGCCGCCTCGAAGAGCCGGCCGGAGGGGCAGAAGCCCATGTCAGCCATGGCCTGGCGGGTGATGTTCAGCGTCAGGCGGGCGGAGGAGAAGAAGGCCGGATGCTCCGCCGGCGGCAGGTGGCGGGCGAAGAAGATGTTGTCGGACCAGGGGAAATCCGCCGGGTACTGCGCCCCGCCGATGACGAAGCGCCGCTCCGCCATCCGCCGCGCTGGCTGTACCAGCAGCGTCTCCAGGGCCGCCTGCCGGTCGGCGGCATAGGTACCGAGATAGGAGAGGTCGGCGCGGTAGGCTGGCGCCGGCGCGCTCGGCCGGTGCGCCGCGGGATCGACGCTGCCGTAGAGCGGCGCCACACGGCGGGCGCCGAGCCGGCTGCGCAGCTGCGCCAGCGCATCGCCGCCGGTGTAGCTGAGGACGAGGTCGAAGCCGCCGAGCCCCTGCGGCGGCAGGTAGCCGACCGCCTCGCCGGCCGCTAGCCGGGCGAGGGTGACCGGCGTGTCCAGGTCGTAGAAGATGCGCGCGCCCGCGGAGACGTGCATCAGCATCTCGGAGGCGGCGGCGCCATCCGGACAGTAGGAGGTGACCATGCCAACCTCCGCATCGGCGAGATGCCGCTCGGCGAGCGGGCGCACCGTATCCCAGTCGGGATAGAGAATGATCTCGACGCCTGGAAGCGCGTCCAGGTCGCGCGCCCCGGCATACCAGGGCGCGTCCTTTTCGAAGAAGACGATGCGGTGGCCGCGTCGGACAAGCGCCTTGCACAGCGCGCGCCACAATGTCGCATGGCCGTTTCCCCAGGACGACGTGATGGTCAGGCCAAAGACGACAAGTTTCATGCAGCGGCATCCGTCGTACTGGGGACGAAGGGAACCAAGCCAGAGTTCCACGGTTCCGGCGGAGCCGTAACAGCAAGGAAACGTGAGACGAGGCTGGAGCCAGAGGAACCGCCGGTTGGACGGTGGTTACTCAGGCGGCGACGCCGAAGCGGGAGTGGAGGTCATGGCTGACGCCGGCACGGGCCGCGCCACCATCTGCAAATGAACAGGATCAGATGGCGGCAGGCCGGCGACGGTGGATCGTACGCAATAAGGGCGGGGCTATCGGCCTCCTGCGCACCATGTTCCTTAGATAGAATCAGCCGGCGCACGATGAACTCGTCGAGATCTCCTGGGGCGAGTTCTTCTAGTGGCGCGATGACCGCGAGCCGGCCCTGCTCCGTGAGAAGGACAGCCTATCCGGCAAGATTATCGGGTGGAACACGATGGACCACCGCGAGCACAGCAACCATTTCGCTGCCCCCGAGCAGAAATGGTGCAGCGCGGCGGCGGCTCTGGTTGCGTCAGGCGCCGGGCAGCGCAGCGTCAGCCGGTGACCGCTCCGTGAGGCTGCGCAGTTGCGCCTCGTCCAGCGTCTCGCGCTCCAGCAGCGCACGGGCGGTGCGCTCCAGCACCTCCCGCCGCTCCTTGAGCATGGCAACGGTGCGCTCGAAGGCGCGCTGCACGATATCATGCACCTCCTCGTCCACCGCTGCCGCCGTCTCGTCGGAGTAGTTGCGCTCCTGTGCGCCGCCAGCCAGCGGGTTCGGGCTGAGGAAGGAGCGGCTGTCCTTCTCCAGCGAGACATGGCCGATGCGCTTCGTCATGCCGTAGCGGGTGACCATGGAGCGGGCGATGTCGGTGACGCGGGCGAGGTCGTCGGCGGCGCCGGTGGAGAGATGGCCGAAGACGATCCACTCGGCGGCGCGGCCGCCCAGCAGCACGGC